>ERZ761580.10-NODE-10-length-91227-cov-39.542667_pt1 | contig 91227 bp, 138 predicted proteins | sample MGYA00433097_ERZ761580 | MGnify/ENA primary metagenome ERZ761580 (study PRJEB28899, sample SAMN03785562) | bioreactor sludge metagenome | biome: EBPR Sludge; feature: EBPR Bioreactor; material: 0.22µm filtered reactor supernatant | place: Saint Lucia: Queensland... | reverse complement strand
AAACTAAAAGGGGATGTCGTCCTCTTCCGTGGCGGAGCCGCCAGAGGCATAGCCATCCCCGCCCTCGTAGCCGCCACCGCCACTGTCGCCGCGGCTGCTCAGGAAGCGCACGGTGCTGGCATTCACCTCAAACGATGTGCCTACGGTGCCATCCTGGCGCGTCCAGAGGCGAGGCGCGCCGGTCTGCGGGTCGGCTTTTAGCTCGCCCTCGACCAACACTTTGGAACCTTTGGACAGATATTGGTTGCAGTCTTCAGCCTGCTTGCCAAAGACAGAGACGCGGAACCAAGTGGTTGTCTCTCTCGCTTCCCCGGTGGCTTTATCTGTCCACTTTTTGCCGGTGGCCACACTAAAACTGGTCACCGCCTGACCATCAGGGAAGTAACGCATTTCGGGGGCACCCCCCAGGTTGCCTGCAATGATCACGGTCTGAAACATGGATTAACCTCTCTTTGCTCGATATACAAGCGTGTTTTGGCCAATGATGTGGCCGATATAAATGTGATACACCTTTGCTCGCCCTGTCCGCTTGCGGCTACCTGGGCGAAAATGGCGAACAATTCGCTTTTCAATCCAAACTGTGGCCAGCCGCACCGCAATTATTCTCCGTTGCCAATATGGTCTGGATTTCTCGCGGGATTTAACCAGCAGTCGCCGTCTCTTGCTCATTGACTTCCTCATCTTTGTTGTAGGGCTGACCATCACGTCGGATGACCTCCAGTTCATAGAGAGACATCCGCTTGCGGTAAGCGCGACCAGGGATGCGAATCATGGCCTTGCTGCCGCGAAATTCGGTTATGGTGCCCCTGTGCTTTTTAATCTCGATTGTGCCGCCGGAGCGCTTGATGGTGATCCACTCCACCTCGTCACCAATCTGAAACCTATCCCGAATGGTTTTGCCTTTTACCTTTTCTGCGTCCATATGGTTATCCTCCTAAAAACAGGCTCATCTGAGCCGGGTTTTTGGCAACGGGAACGGCCGTATATTGGGCCAGCCATGCCGCCGCATCATCCACAGAAGCGGGTATCACTTCGGCCACGCGTCCGGCCTGCACCGTGCTGTACCAGCGAATGACGGCCACTGTGTAAGCCAGGGCGAGGGCAATGTCGTCGTCATCTCCCCACACGTCCCCCAGCTCGGTGTTACGGCCGTAATCGCTATCGAGCAGGGTCACCCGGTCCACCAGAGTTTCGGCCAGTGGCAGAAGACTGTGGCCATGTTTGGCATGAACAGCCTCTGCCCAGCTGTGGATCAACTCGTCGCGCCAGTAGATGTACATGCGGTCAGCAATACCCAACAGGTGTGCCGGATCGATGTCAGTCTGGCCCCGCAGCTCCTTATAAGCTGCCGCGAAAAAGTCATGGACAGTCAAGCCGCAGGGCAGTCGGAAGATGGTATTCCCGCGAGACTGCGCTTCTTTCTCCAGCCAGCGGATTTCCTCGGTGCTGATTTTTAATCTAGTCACGCTGCACCAATCGGGCTTGCACTTCCATCACCGTCCAGATGAGCCAGGTGAGCAGCCAGCGCAAGTGATCGCCCAGGTTGCCCGGCTGCCCCTTGAATTTCGGGGACGTATCCGACTCGCCGCCCTTCTCCTTCATGGTCACAATCAAATTGGGTGCGGGTGGCTGCTCGGGAAGCCACTCCACCTCGGCCGTGTATACTGTGTCGGCGCGCTGCATCTCGGCCACGATTGACCGCGGCATACGGCCGTTCACCACTGGGAAGGCCACAAAGTAATGCCGCTCCCGCGTGATAGGGTTCACCCAGGCTTGCAAGTCGTGGTTGTCTGATCTTTCTTCGCGGATTGCTTGGCTATCCATTGGCTATTACCTCATTTAGCTGATTGAAATACGGGGTATTTAGGTCAATTTCCAGGGCTTTAAGCGCCCAGGTCCATGACTCTTTTTCGTGCTCTGGGCAGTGGGCCATTGCATCAGCCCACGTGGGATAACGGCCGTGCTGAGCAAAAAACCACTTGGCGTAATTAGGACTGTCCATGTTGTCCAGGTGAGCCAGGCGCTCGCGGTCGTATTTGGTTTCGGAAACGGTCTTTTTCTTTGCCATTGCTATGCAGCCCTTCACTTCGCCTTGGCCGCGCCAATCCAGGCCCTGCGTTGCCCTTGCGGTACTTCTCGGTGCATTGCCTCAGCTGGGCAACTCAATGCCTTGCTTTGCCTCGGCGGCGCTCCTCAGTGCCAAGCTTTACCATTGCTGACCTGCGCCCTGCCGCTGCCTTGCATCGCGATACTCCTCATTGCCTTTGCTGCGCCGCTCTGAGCGGTTCGCTGCGTTTCGGTGCCTTTGCTTTGCCAAGCTACCCAACGCGGTGCCCTCGCAACTCTCTGCATCGCCTTGCCTTTGCTGTGGGCTTCACCGCATCGCCATTGCCATCTGTGCCTTGCTCAGCTTCGCCTTTGCTTTCTGTGCGGCACTTAACCTTGCTTTACCTTTGCTTCGCGCCACCAAGCACCTCAACTCAGCACCCGGCTTGGCCGTTGCAAAGAGATGCCATGACCCACTTCGCTTTGCCTTCGCTGTGCCGCTCACCGCCAACACGAGGCTTAGCTTGGCCATTGCTGTGCTACGCCGCTCTGAGCGGTTCGCTGCGTTTCGGTGCCGTCGCAACTCTCTGCCTCGCTTTCCTTGGCGGCGCTATGCTGAGCCGTGGCGGTGCAGCACCTAACTCTGCCTTTGCTTTGCTTTTGCCGCGCGGTACGGCGCTTCGCTCAACTTTGCCGCTGCTGTTCGACGCTATGCCATGCCTTTGCCGTACGACACATGGCCGCGCCCCGGCTGAGCCGAGCTATGCAACGCCTTTGCTGCGCAAAGCCTTGCCAGGCATCACCATGCCCCTGCGGATCAGTCGCCTAATTTGTTAATCGTGTAGCTGAAACGGCCGTACCCAGCGTTGCGCCACTGGCCAAGACCGCGATTCTCACCATAGTCCAGCCACTCGCGCAGCAGCTGCTCGGAGATGCTGCCACCCAGCGCGTTGATGGTGAACTCCAACACCGTCCCCGCCGGCACTGTGTCCGACCGCGCCAGGGTCACCCGCTCGCCCTGGGCCGTTTGGGCACGCAACGGCCGTTCCAGGACACCCATGCCATCGCCATTCACCCGAATGGGAATCTGCCGGGGAGTGATGAAAACCAGCCCGTCGATCTCCTTCTTGTACGCCCGAACCTTGGATGATTCGCTTTTGTCCACCCGACGCAGCATGCCGCAGGCGTCCTTGAAGAAGCCCTTGACAACGTAGTCATAGATGATGGGTTTCCCATCGACCTGGTGGAATCCGGTCCAACCCTTCTCCTCGGCGTGCTCGACAGATTCCAGCTCCTCGGCGGCCTGCTCGTCGGTGAGGGCCGCTTTGGTCATGATGTGCGAGGCGTAAACCTCGGGGTCTTTGGGCACGGTGCCCAACATCGGCTCTAAAAGTGTGAGTGTTACCTGATATTTCATCGCGCTTTTTCCTTTGTTGTGAATAGGTTTAGCTGGACGTAAGGCACGTCCTGCAAGGTATTGATATAAGTCCGCACACGCTCATCCACGGCCGTTACCACTGGCTCCGGATCGGGGGCAGCCTCATTAATCACTTCGTCGGGTTCAATCGGGTCCATAACTGGCGGGGCGGCTGGGCTTTCTTCGGTCGCTGGATCGGGCTTCCACTCACCAGCATGAAACTGCTGCATGATGCGCTCCTGCTCCAGGTAGAACATTGGTGCCCACACGCCGTTCAGGCCATAAAGCATCATGTTGATTTGTGCCATCCTGACGCAGGTGACATCAATGTCCTGGCCAAAGAACTGGACCAGCCCCATATTGATCATCCAGGGGGGAGTGTTTCTCGCGTAGGCCAGGAACATCACGCCGCTGCCACATGCGGGATCGTGGACCTTTACTGGCTCATAATGGGAGAGTATGTGAGGCAGGATACGGGTGGTGAAATAAGCGCGGTAAATGGTCTCGTCACTCATCACCGAGTAAGCCAGGCCAGCCATCAGGCGCGCCTGGGCCGGGATTGACTTACTGATAGCCTCGACCAGATTCTTCTGGACTTCGGCGGCGGGGCCACCCAGTACACTGGCCATGAGATCGGCCACGTGGAATGGGGTGAAAAACTGGCCGTTCCATTTATTGGCCACGCCCCATTCCTGGTAACAGTCGCCCACGGTATCCCAATAGCCATCGGCTGTGGTTTGCCATAGTGCGGCCGTTGCCTGGGCAAAATAATCAAAGGGGTTGGTGCGGCGGGTGGAACCGTCGCCGTAGCGGTGGCGCAGCCGCGCGAAGAGTTTTACGGACTCTTCCGGCTCCTCGTAGGGTGCCTGATCCAGGGTGCAGCGAAAGCGATCACGCACGCTGGTCAGGGAATCCAAAACTAGGTCCAGCCAGTCGTCAAAAATTTGCCAGGGGGTTGAGCCGTAGGCGGTTAGCCGCTCCAGGTTCTTTAGGATTTCCTTGCGGGCCGCATCGCGGCTCGGGGAAAATGGGGGTAAATTTTGCTGCGCATCGCTAACGCGGCGAGCATAATCAATAGTTGCTGTCATTTCTCAGTTTCTCCCCCCACCCCGGCGGCCTGCCAGCCATGTGCCGGGGTGGGTTAATGTGATTTATTTAGGTCAATTTACTACTTTTCGAGACGCTTACGAATCATTCGCCATGCTTTATCATTGTCCTCTCCTAACGGTCGTTTCCAGATATTTTTCTTTTTCCACCACTCGACAGCTTCCCACACGGCCGCTTCCTCAAAACCCTCAATACGGGCAAGGTGTCCAACGAACTCCGCCTCTAGCTTGGTTTCTTCCAGGCGCTGCCGATAGATTTGATACAGCACTGGCAAGACTTCCATGTACCGGCGGCGCTCCACACGACGGCCGATGTAGAACGACACTTCTTCCAGCGTGATGTCATCGTAGTTCAGAATGAATCCATCAAATTCCGACAATAAGAACGAGACGCGCTTCTTGCGAGTATCGTACGTAGCCCACCCCCACCTGTCACGACTAAGCACGTCGTCGCCTGGGTTAAAAAGAATTTTGTAGAGCGTCTCTCTTTGTGTAGTCGAGTACCGACGAAGCCGGCTAACGACCTCTACTACCTTGTATATGCCTGGCTCTGGCAGCGGCGGGCACGTATTCAGAAAGCGATTGTCGAATCGGCATTTCCATTCATCTTTATTTTCCCATCGGTATCGCCCAGGAATATCGGCCAGCAGAACACGTGAGCCGCGCGTGAGCCGCGCGTTTAGTTTCTCTCGCCAGGTAAAGTAATCGTCCCAACCATCTGGAAGAGACATAGTTTCATAGTCGCGATGCAAGACGATGCGCCCAGATTCGTAATCACTCTCGGCAAACATATCGAGATTAGACGGCTTCGGATTCATGACATCGGTGCGGTCCACGAGGCCCTGGAGCAGAGCGACACGGCTTTGCCAATGAATCATGTCTTGTTTCGTTTTCATTATCTCATCTTCATATTCGGACTCCTCGGCCTTAGCGATCGCCTCGACAATCTGCTGCCATGTGTCGAGTTCTGGAAAAAGCACATCGCCATACACCAAGCCGGTCTCTATGCGGTAGAAGATATCCCCGTTGCGAATCAGCAAATATACGGCGTTGTTCCGCGCCTTGGCCTCCATGTTTGCAAAGGCATCACCGTAGTCGCGAAATTGGCGGCTCGGCTTAATCCCTACGATGCACTTCTCGTATGGAAGAATGTTGCGCCAATTTCCGTCGCGCGTTACCCAATCGTCGAACACCTGAATGCTGTGGAAGTCCACACCGACCTGCCCGCCGCGACGCAGCTCGACGTCACCAACCTCTTCATCCATCCACAAGATGGTTTGCAAGATATGAATTGGCGTGTCAATTGGTGCCGGATCGCCATCCTTAATCTTGACGATTTGCTCGTACACACCAAGGTATGCTTCAATCATTTCCATGATTTTGTTCAGGTAGGCAACTCGCCGCTGCATCTTGACGGTTATCTGCCAGATTTCGTTTTTCTTGTGCTTGAGAATACGTTCCAGCATCATAGCTTTGTCTGCGACCACTTGGAACCTGGTTGCAGCTTGCATCATCTGGGCGCGATTTGCGGTCGATGCGATGATAGCTTTACTATCGCTGTCCTCAGCCATGTCTGGGTCCAGGAGTTCCGGGTTGTCGAAAAAAGCCTGATTGTCGCGAGCCGCCTTTTCAAACCCACCAGGGAGTTTGATATACTGTCTGGAATGTGCCAGGAAGCACGAGAGCGGCTCCGCCCTCGTGCTTCCCCAAGAGCTGCGCAGAATGACAAGGGTCTGCACTTTTTCGTTTTCGTACCCATTCTGCTTACCACGGCGCACCCCGACTACTGTGAAGATACGGCCGTCGCTGTCGATGTATTCTTCTTCTGGTTTCAGTCCTAATTCATTCTGAATCAGCTCAATATCTTCCACAGGTATCAGATCGCTATCTTCACTCATTAGGTTCCTCGCCCTTCGCGCATCCTGACCCACCCCACACCAGGGTGGGTAAATGCGATTTATTTAGGTCAACTTATTTGCTGCGCTTGCTGGCCATAACATGCCCCTAGGCGTCGATCTCCGTCCAGCCAAACTGCTGGCGCAGCCACTGCACCGCATCCTCTGTCAGTGGCTCGGTATAGCTGCAATTGCCAAGAGCGCGATGGGCCACCTTTGCCGGATCGCCGTCCCCCTTTTGAATCCGCTCCAGAGCGTAGCGCAGGCGGTAAATAATCAGATTGGAGGACAAACGGCCGTATGATGGCTTGATGGTCACCTCAAACTCGCGCATGGTGGCTACATCGAAAAACTTCATCTCCAGGAATTTGATAGCGCCAGAGCTATCGAATATCTCGGTGCAGGAGCTGATAAACTCCACGAAGATGGGATGGTTCATATGGATTTCAGCCGTACTCTTCTCGACATCAACGCTCATCCGCTTGATATGCAAATCGACTTGTTTACGCCGAAATGTCCGATTGAATAGATAGAAAAGTTTTCGCTTGAACATCATGCCTCCTCGTCCATCCACGACGGCTTTTCCGTTTGGAGCAGCCACCAGGCATCCACAGGGTATTCCTTACCTGTATTCAGATTGCAGATCGTCACCCGCGGCGAGCTCCACCAGTTGTTGGAGACTCTCAAGACCTCGGCTTCGATGAGCGCCCCGCCCCGATAAAACTGCACCACCGAACCTTTAGGGAAGGCAATGCACACGGCCGTGTGGTAATCTTTCTTTGCCTTGCCCAACTTTTCGGCCGCCACGCGAACCCGCTGGATTGCTGCATCATCTACAAGTGCCACGATAATCCTCCTGTCTTTTCACAATATGTTCCGTCACCACAAGGTCGTAGAGCGATTTCTTCGTTGTGGTAGTTAACGCTGTACGCTGGCCCATCTGGCAACTGGACAACCTTCACCTGTGCCCGGAACGTTCGACCCTTAACCGTGACTGTGGCCTTGGTAAACGATGGCTCTGGGCCGTCGCTCCAGCGCCAGGACCAGTTGCGAGGATGGCAGGTGTCGAAATTGCACAGCTGAGGAATGGATCCGCTGGTGACACTTGTCACCACCTCGATGGCCTTGTCCCGGTGAATGTGCTCGTTAAGAGAATGCACATTCCCGTTTCGCACCTCATCCAGATAGTAAAAGTGCCCGATACGGCTGACCTTGATGCGTGTCCCTGTTTGTTGTGATAACGTTGTTGGTAGCATTGTTCATGTACTCCGTGAATGATGTCAGGCCGTTCCTCGATGGTTGATCGCCTGCTCGGGGAACGGCCGTTTTTATTGTTGTTTGTTGGCATCCTGAGGATGCTGCTTAAATCCGTACACATGCCAAGGGTAGCCATCAAACGGTCGCGTCCCAGTGCGAATGGCTACAATCTCAATGCTTGGATCGTCAAAATACAGTTGCAAATATCTTTCTATGCGCCGTGCGGTGCGCCGGTTGCCACATTCGGCGACGGCGGCTTCCCATGCGGACTCGTGCTTTTCTGGGTCATATTGCTCTAAGCGGTCATCATATTCCCAACGGAGGCCGTCAACTTGGTGGCCAAAAATGATTGCGCCGTTTCCATCAAAAGCAGGATCGCTGTAGTGGGAGAAGGCGTACTCTGCCGTTTTGATGTTAGTGTGATAAAAATAACTCATGCTACTACTCCTCTTTTGTCAGGTTTTTAGTTATGCTGAGAAATATACTTCGGATTGTGATACCCATCCGGCAGATAGCGTTGGAGGTCTTTTTTGATGTAATGCCGCACACCCAGGCGGTTCACCAGCTCCAGGATACGATGCGTGTAGCTCTCCCAATCAGTGGTGTCCGTCATGGGCAGATAGTTGGCACGGCCGATCTTGTACAGGTCCACAAACTCGTGGGTGCGCTCGATAATGGCCAGGCTGCTCTCGGTGTCGAGTGTCGGTTCCAGGGATACCCAGGTGAAGATACCGGCATCATGAAATGCCTTGAGGGTAGCAATGCGATCGCCAGGAAGAGCGGCCCCCCGTTCCCATTTCAGAGAGAAGGTATCATCCAGGCTGGTGAGGGTGCTGGCAAAGGCATCCTGGCCCGGACGGAACATGCTCAGGTAGGGCAACGCGCGCTGGCCGCCCTTGGTCAACGTACAAACGCCAAGACCGTGGGCCTGTAGGATTTCAATGGTGGGGCCGGTTAGAGACATATCAGACGGGTTAAAGGGATCGGTGGTGAATGACATCATCACCTGCTCCTTAACACCCATTGCCTGATATTTTTTCGCGTCCTTGAGCAAATTCTTGAGGAAGTCTGGACGAGGAACGGCCGCTTCATCAAACTCCGACCGCTTCATGCGGAGCATGTCGGGCACATAACAATAACTGCACTTATGGCTGCATCCCCGATACGGATTGGTGGCCAGCTTGCTGTACTCGCCTGCCCGCCCTCTGGGGGCGTAGATGATGGTGCAACCTTTGACACTCCACCCGTCCGGGTTAAGCGTATAGGGTGTTTTGGGCACAGGGATGCCCGAGGGGGTATCTTCCGACGCTGCCACGTCGAAAAACGACATTTGGTTGGTCATAGCTGTCATTTCTCCTGTGGGTTGTTCCCACGCTGTTGGAGCTGCCTCGCTTAGCCGCTGCCACGGCCGCAAGAAGCGTTATTCTTGCCGCGATTCGATAAACTCGTCTAGCTGCTCCTTGTCAAAATATTTGCCATCAATTCCTTGCTTGTATTCTAGCGCTCCGGTCTGAGCGTGGTACCAAACGGTTCGCTTGCTCAGCTCGACGCCACGTTCGGCCAGGTACTCGATGGCTTCATCAATATTGTAATCGCCTGGCTCAGCAATCTTCGCCAGATCTTTCCGCCAGTAGACATAGCGGCTGCCAATCTTCTGACCAGGGATGTTGTCTACCCTGGTGTGATAGTTTACGTTCACGATGTCCGTGCTCAGCAGCTCTGCCACTTCGGCCGAGCCCACAATATCCGGGGCCGGCTTGTCGGTGTGCCCGCCATTTTTGATGTAATCATCTAGCTGGGCACGGCCGTAAACCCACACGCCGCCGATGTTGGCCGGCTTAATCTTGCCATGGCGGCGATGGTGGCGCAGGGTTGGCAGTGGGGTTTCGGTATACATGGCTGCATCGACCTCACCAAAGAGGCGCTTTTTCTCCGCCATATGATCCACTCCTAAAACTTCTTGATCTTCGAGGATTAACATACCATACCCCTTGTTTTTGCCCGTAGGCGTGACCTACAGGATATTATATAGACAAATAGAAATAATGCAACACATTAGCGGAAAATAGGCCAAAACTGCTACCAGTGTGCCAGATGTCAATGCGGGTTAACTACTCCGAATTGTCGTCGGGGGCGCGGCAACTCTGACACACATCGTCATCATCCAGGTCGGCCCACAGCTTGAACTCGCCACACTCGTCACAGTCAGCACCATGCTTGCGACTGCAATCTTCGCAGACCACCCCTACCCCTGGCACACTGGCGTAATACTCGTTGTCGCGGTTATATGGCTCATGGCACCCCTCGCACACGTCCCAGGAATCGCCCATAAATCCATAGTGTTCCTGCAACAACCACATGATAGACGCCGCCTGCTCAGCCTCGATCGGCTTCCACCCCTCTATATGGCACAGGTCCGGGATACGGCCGTCCACCAGGAACTGCCACAGGGACATGAACTGCCACTCCTCGTGGCAGTCGTCACAGAGGGGAGTGGAAACAACAGTTGCGTCGTCACGTGACTGCCACTCCTGAATGATGTTGGTGGCCACGCTGCGACGACTCCCAGAGCAGCGAGCGCAGCGGACCGACTCCAGAACATTACGGCTCACATAAAACGACCCATGCGCGGGAAACTGAACCAGAGCGATGTCGCCATATTTGCTGTCGGTCGAAACTACTCCTAGGGCACCTACAGGTACGGAGGGATTTTTGCCCCGATCGATAGGCTCAAGCAGCCTGGCAACTTGGCCCGGCCGAATCTCTTCCCAAAAGGGAACGGCAAGCCGGTGGCTGGGGCTGGTAAGCGTGAGGGCTGGCCACCGCTCCAGAAAAGCAGCGACTGTCAGCGTTTCGTACTTCACGCTACCGGCGGGAAACATTCTAATCACCAGCTGTATCGCGATCTCAACCATCGGCTGGCCAGTGTCCAGGTCCAGCCACATGGCGCGAATGCCGATGTGGTTATTGTCAATTCGGAAAAAGTTACCGACTTCCAGCTTGTTTTCGCTCATCATTCACCTCAAATAACGGCAACGGCCGTTTAGCCCGTCTGCATCCACGTATTGACAATTGACAAAACGAGCATCAATGTTGAAACGATAGTCAAAAATGAAAAGGCATTTGCCCGAAACAAAAGTGGGCGATTCATGCGGACAGAGCGATTCAGATCGCAGCGCATCTTCGCCCAGCTGGCCAGCAGGCCAAAGACAACCAGAAGCACCAACCATAACCAGGGACTCAAAATCAACATATCAAGCTCCATCAAAAAGCGTCAACGGCCGTTTCTCGCTCTCTTTCTTTTCCTGGGCCAGCGCCTGTTGGGTACGGGGACAAAGCCACAAACATTCGGTGCGCATGTTGCCGGCATTATCCTTCTGCTGCCTCTCCACGCGCTGGTAGCCATAGGCCTCATACATTCGCTCGTACAACCGGCTGCGATACCCAGCCACAATGACATACCCCTTATGCTGGCGCAGCGTTTGTGCGGCCAGGCGGTGCCAGGCCGGGGTTGGCTCGTGGTTGTACCCCGTCTTGCGCGCACGCAGATGGCGCAAGTAAGGCGGGTCAAAGTAAATGACACAATCTGGCTGGTCCAGGAAGAGCCGGATAAAGCGAATGGCATCCCGTTGAAAAATCTGCACACCCCGCAGCCGGTCTGCGGTCACATCCAGGTCAGATCGATCGATAATGTCCCACGGTGGTGGAGCATAGCGACTCTCAACATTTACCTGATAGCGAAAGTCCCCCGGCCGCGCCGTTGGGCCACCCTGGATGGTGAGCCAGCACAAGATAAAAAAACGGCGAGCATCTTCCAGCGGGTCTCTGGCCATAGGGATGCAGTTGGCCAGCTCGGCTTCGGCATAGGGCGTGTATCGAATCAACTCCAGCAGCCGGTGGCGATTGTCGCGCAGCTGCTGGAAAAAGTTGGTAACACGGCCGTCCCTGTCATTGATGGACTCTAGTCGCGCCTGCGGTTTACGCAGAGTGACAGAGCCAGGCCCAAACGTAGGATCGGCATAGTTCAGCCGCGCCGCCTGGGGAAAGAATCCGATGGTCCAGGCGGCACGGGTCCACCCGCCGCCATACCATTGCAGGGCTGGCCGCTTGGGGGCATAACGACTTACTTTCACCGCTTTTTCTCTACACCAGATGCATAGGGGCCACGGTCGCCATGTTTGCGGTTGAAGCTAACCTTTTCACCCTCTTCGAGATTTTTCTCGTATCTGGCCCCGTCTTTAATCTCGGAGTAATGGACGAACAGCTCCACACCGTCTAAGTCGCTGATAATAAAGCCAAAGCCCTTAAGCTTGTTGAACCATTTCACTACGCCAGTTTCCATGCTGTCACTCCTCGTTTGTTGGCCAAGCGCTGCCACGCTTAAACGGCCGTTTCTCAATAACGCCTAACTATTGGCTACCTCTTGATCTAAAGCACTAATGTCTACCACGGTGCATTCGCGGGACATGAATGTGATGGGCAACGGTTGAACGTGAATGTAGCCTGGGCCAACCAGCTCGGCCACGGCCTCGCGGACCACAGCCTCATCGGTGGCCATGCAGATGTACTCAACGCGCTGGATGCCCCCGCCCGGCAAAAAGGCGATGGTGCTGGCCTTGAACGGCCGTCTGTCGGCCTCCTGGGTCAAGAGATCGATTACGAAATCTCGACCGCCACGAACGGCCTGGAGCTGAGCTCCAAGGTCTGCAATTGTGGTGCTAACGGGGAAATCTTCTTCTACGAATATCATGGCTGTCATTTCTCCTGTTTGATTATTTGCCGCTTCTGCCAAAGCGGGGCTTTTACGCCGAATTGTTTACCAGTTCTGTTTTTGCTCTCGCCACTTGCGGAACTCAATGAGTAGGCCAGTAGCCTCTGCCTCGGTGCCGCCAATGGCATGGATGAAGAATTCAATCAGAAACGCATCGCTGTAGGCGGCTTCTGCCGCTTGCAGGAGGTTAACTGCCAAATCGCGGGCATTTTCTGGCGACATCTGGATACGCAGCTCCGGTACGTTAATTTCCACGAATGGCTCTTTGGTGTTGTGGCCGTAGCCGGTGGATACGTTAATTTGCTTCGTCATCTGCCACCTCAGCCGGGAGAGAATACCAATACCAGTGGTCATCATCATCGCAGATGCAGGTGGACCAGCCATCGCCATATTCTCCACCACAAGAATCACAGGTGTAGGTACGGCCGTATTCGTCGTCCTCGTCGTCCTCGTCAAACTCATCGTAGTAGCCGTAATCGGCCAGCACGCTGCGGCAGTCAAAACAATAGCCGCTCGGAGACACCTCCAGGAAACGAACAGTGCCTAATGCGGTGACATCGGCTTGGTCGATGCACTCGTTGCCACAGTTAACACACTGGCAGCGGAGATGAACATAGGTCAGGCGCGGTGCGGCGGGGCGAAACGTTCTGACTAGCCCTCGGTAATGAACCAGCATGTACGGGGCGTACTTCACAAGCTTTTCAATGCGCTCAATGCTCATGCTAGATTCTCCTCAGCTGGGGCCAGCGCATCCTGCTCGGCTCCCCACAAGGCCACCCACCAGGTTGCGTTGTACAGACAAAACAACTTGTCCGTGTTCGAGGCCCCCGGAAACAAAACGGTATCGACGTAGCCAACAATAGCTTTCGCCTTATCGGAAAACGGAAACGAACTCAGGTTGGGGCCAAAATAGTAGTGAGCCATTGCCTCTACCAAATCGGAAAATACATCGCCTGTGAGATCGTCATCACCGATGCACCATTCCAGGAGCTGCCCGGCCAGCCCGTCGCTCTCCGAAACGGACATACGAGATGTCAGGGTCACTGTGCCCTTTTTGTTAATCGACTTAAGTAAGTCAATTCTACGGACTGGCTCATCTGGTTCGGCCCCATCCAGCAAGATGCGGTTGTAGTTACTGCCGTCAAACTCGCGGAAGGTGGCCCCACCGGCGGCAATAATCGCAATCTGGACATCTGGCTTAAAGTGAACCAGGCGCACCTGGCTGCAATTGGTATCCTCGTGCTCGGGTAACAAGTCCAATCTATCTACGATAAGTTTCATGATGACTCCTCCGTAGCAGCGGGCTGCTCAACTACCATCCCAAGCTTTGCCAATTCGGCAGTCCACAACGCTTTCACCTCATCGGTGCAGTGGTCCATTGCGTCTGCCCATGTTGGCTCACGGCCGTGTTGGTAGTAAAAAACAAACTTGTAATAAAAGCTCTGCTGGTTATGCGGCTCGCCAGGCTCGTGCTGGACGGCACACGTCTGGCAACAGCCAGGCGGTGGTGGCAAAAGTTTGAAGCCACCTACCTGTTTCATTTCGCGCTCGCCTTTGTCCGTCATGAAGATGCCTCCGTTTCAAACACATTTCCAACAACTGTTACTGCGTCCCGTATGTCGCGCAAAAGAATGGGGTGACCGCCACCCGGATGTGGCACAGCCGAAAAAGAGCCTTCGTGAAAAACAACTAGCCAGCGCGCCTCCAGCACCTCATCCAACAGCAGGTCGCCCTCGTAGATGTCCTTGCCGTCACGATCGGACAAGCCTGTGTACTGCATGAGGTTCGGTTCCTCAACAGTGAGATCGTCAATCATTTTTAACGAGGGTTGGGACAGAGGGTCGCCGCTGTCGAATTTACTGATAGACCACAGTCTGAACTTGATTACCCGATTCATGATGCCTCCTCGACGGCCGTTTCAGGCTCGCGCTTATACTTTGGGTTTTCCACCAAAGAATCCATCCAGAGATTTTCTGGAGAAGCGTATTGAAAGCGAGACCCGTTCCGAACCTGCCAGAAGCCTCCAGACTCAAAGGGGACAGGAATTTCCTCGTACCAACCCCATGCCCCACTAAAGTCTTGGGCTAAATAACTTGCCCAACCTGGCGCAGATGCCCATGATGGCTGCTGGTCGCCCGCAGCATCCTCGCCGGCAGTTTCCGCCACGAACAATTGATACGCCTCCCGGAAGCGGCGCTGAATTGCGGCCAGCCAGATGTAATCAGTAGTCGGGTATCCCCAAAACTGACCGTGATCCCAAAGATCGGAGATGTGTTCCGAAACAGCGTCATACCAGGTTTGGGCACTCTCGTAAATCCAGGGTGACGTGCGCAACATGTTGCGCAGCCCCCTCAACCGTTTAACGGTCCGCTTGTCACGCTGGCACCACGCCTCACCTGTATGCTCATGGATATACCGCTGGAGTTCGTCCCTGGCCCGGTCCTCTTCCCAAACGCCACTTTCCAAAAACTTGCTGGCCAGATAGTCGGGTTCCAGATTACGGCAGAACCATTCCAGACCGTAGCCAGCAGCGCTTATAACACCATGCCGACCAGGGTGCAGGTCGCCAGTAATGATGATGTTCTCAGGAGTAAAAACCAGCATGGCGCTCATCATGCGGGTGGTCATGACGTCCCCGCCATGCAGGTAAAATGCTTTCACATTCCCATCGCTAATTTGCGTCAACCTATGCCCGGCAATATCTTCGTATGCCTGCTGAATGTCCATTATTGCTTATCCTCCATGATGCCATCCCACAATTGAGACACCGGCAAAACATCGCCAGCCATCGCCTGCTGCCAGGCTGTGCGGAAACTCTCAGCGGGATCACTCTCCAGCAACGAATCAAGCTCTGCCTGAAGCCGAGCAGCCTCTTCGGATGCCGCAATGTACCGCGCATGGTGTACAGACGCTTCCCGGCGCAGCTGCTTAATGCGGTGCTGCAGCACGGCCGTCTGCTCCTGCCCTGCTGGCACACACTGCAAACAGGCGTACAGGGTTGGGTCGCCGGGGACTGCGCGGACATCTTGCTTGCGCTCTTTACACAGAGGACACGTAAAACCAACAGGAAAAACATCTTCGCCGCCAATTGACCCTGCCATTAACTCTCCATCTCCTCTAGCCGAAAAACGGCCGTGTACGTCCAGTTGCATGAGGCTACGTCAAACACTGCCTCGCCCTCACCGCCTGGATTATTTTCCACCAGCTGCATGGCCCGATCCCGCGAGATCGGCTGGGCAGCCACATCCAACGTTTCGCCACGATGCCGACTGAAAAAGTAGACATGGACACGGCGCTCTACCTCGATGCGGATCTGCGGTGGCCGAGCGGCTACCCGACGATACTCCACGCTTCGCACCGAGGCGGACTTACCCTGGTCGAAACACCACTCAGCGTACTCCCAAGAAGAGCCCAGGCGCTCGCGCAGGTTGGCCTCGTTGATGACGCGCCACCCCTGACCATCGTGATGATTAAGCTGATAAACGTTTGCGTTTGACATATGCACCATACTCCCGTTTGGCTTGGATTGTTAATATCTGGATGACCAATCCAGAAAAAACAATTTTACCACAAGATATAAAATAATGCAAACATTAAAACGCAGGTGTAACGGCACAATTGCGGGTTATTTACCTCGAATTTTCGCCCTCATCTTCCCGGCCGCAGCAACATGCCAGCCTGCTCTGGCGTACGGCCGTTTTTACGCAGCAGGCATTCATCACAAATAGCCACCACATTGCCCAACTCGGATACACCGCCGTTGCTGGGCGGGATTAGAAAGTCAACCCTGGACGCGGGCTGACCGCAGAAGCGACACTGGTGGGCATCCCTTGTCAGGGCCATCTGTGCCAGGTGGCCAGACACGGCCGTTAGCTGCACAGTGCCAGAAGCCGGGTCAAGCCACGTCCAGCCAGTGGCGCTCACCATATCAGGCACCAACGAGGCCTCGGCAATATCCCGCCAGCGGGGCAAATCAAAACCGCGCAGGGAGCCCAGGAACCGTTCGTGCTGATCTGCCCAGCGCCGGGGCAGTTGTGCCGCCTGGGCGGGTGTCAGCGCCGGGAGATGCAGCAGCACCCCAAACTGATAGCTACGCTGGCGACCGCGACCCACGGTGCGCAGGCGCAGCAGCATCTCGTCGCTGAGCTGCTGGAGCATCCCCGATTGCGCCTTCCGCCCAGCAGCGGCTTCTCTGCCCTGCACTGCCCCCCTGCCCCCAAATATGTCGGCCAGGGCCTGCACCGTGGGCCGCTCGATATAACCACAGGCAACGGCCGTTACATGCTGGCTAAGCTGGTCATAAAGCGCGAATGTCCGCACCCCCAGGTATGCTGGCCAGAAGATGCGTGTGTACATTTCATGCGCATCCCCCAACCGCCATACAGACGGCCGTTGAACCGACCGCTCCACATCTGCCGCGATAGCCTGCAAGAGAAGCCGCCCCGTGTCTGATTTAGTCGTTGTTTTCATAGTTCTGTACCGTTTGATATGTCTAGGACACAACTTCGTATAGTAACAATAGGGTTATACCAAAAACAGAATCCCTAAGCCGCCACGAGTTGCGCCGCTTCTACCGCGCCGACAATCGCCAGGTCGGCCCACTCCTGCCCTGTGTGGCGGGTGAGTATTTTCCAATTGCGCTTAATCGTCTCAAGCAAGCTGTTGTTGACCCAATCTGCTGCGTAGGAGTTGGCCACCTGGATCACGGCAGAACGGCCGTCTACCAGCAACGTGGTGGATTTAAGCCATGTTTTGAACGCCGGGCTGCGTTCGTTGTAAAGCAACAGTTCCCACAGCTCATCAACTTCCGCTATGCGCTGGCCGCTGGGAAGGACAGAGGGGGAGTTATCCACCTCGACATCGTGAGTCGGCAGCTCGTTATCTGGCTCAGCGTAATCACCGTCGGGGCGATCTGGCAGCAGGGCATCGGGCAAAGAGTCACCCTGAGTAACCCTGAACAGCTCTCTGAAAGCGGGCAGCACGTCTGGATAAGGGAATTCATAACTGAGCAGGTGGCTCTGGCCACCAGTGCTCAACATCTCCAAACGGCCGTTGTCATCCAGGTCAAGCCAGGCCCTGGCCAGCTCAAGCCAACGAGCAGGCGGAAGAGATGGCCCGTGACGGCCGTTTCCGGTCCACTTCGACCGGCAAACGCCGACGGGATTACGGCAGCGCCCGCCCTCGACCTTCACCCAAAAAGCCCAAGCCAAAAGTGCAGCCAGGGTAAGATCGTGCTGCTGCATTTCAACGGCGATGTTCCCGGTAAAACCCATCCACTCCGCGATGGCGGTTGCGGCAGTGGCCACGTCTGAGGGCACTGCCGAAATATTTCCCCCTGCCCCATCAACATCATCAACATCAATTTTTCCCACTTCGCCCGTATGTTGATGTTGATGTTGATCTTTATGTTTCTTAGAAGAAATCTTAGAAGAAGTCTTAGGTATCGTCGTGATCATTTTGTAACCCCCCCCCTTACATTTTGTAATCCCCTCAGCTACATTTTGTAAGGGGGTTACATTTTGTAGGTGGGGGGTTACATTTTGTAAGGGGGTCGCGCGGGGTTCATCTTGCAAAGAAACTTCTTCGGCCTCTTCGTTCTCGGTCCCTTCGTAGCGACTGCTGATTGCTTCTTTGCGCTTTTGGTTGATTTCAGCCAAACGTTCCACCAGGCCGTCTATCTTTTCAAATGCGCCAATGTCAACTGCGTACCATCCAGTTTTGTCATAGGCGTGGCGGTTGAGATCGTCGCGATACAAAAGCAGCCCATCATCCTGAAGGTTTTTGATAATTCGCCGCAGAGCGGCCACAGAAAAGAACGGGAACTGCTTGTGCCAATCTGGGAGCGAGTTTCTGATCCATTTACGGCCGTCGTCCACCCTGCCGTAATGGTCTTGCTGGGACATCCAGTGGAGCTGCTGAATAAAAATAGCCTCGTTTAGCCCTATCCTGGTGGCCAGCGTGGGTAAAACCTGTAGAGGGGTTTCGCTGATAAGGAGCTTGCTCATAGCATCACCCAATTCCCGTTCAGCGTAGACATGAGCTGGCTGAGATCGCCATCGGTTAGATCGAAATACTCATCACGTACGCGAACCCGTTCAAACATCTCATGAAGCTGCTTTTCTGCCTTTTCGGCATCCTCGACGGGGTGCCAGGCAAGCAATATGTTGTGTAAGCTATTGGCCCTTTTTAATGGATTGAGGCTGCGCCCTATTTTGTATCCATACACACCCTTCATGAGGTAGACAAAACCAGGAGATCTGCCTGTACTCGGAGGGGTAAAGTCTATTTTTGGGTAGCGCCTATTCGCCTCCACTGTGGCACGCGTTCTCTTTTTGCATCTCGCTTTTTTGCTTCCGTGACGCGCCCGCAACGCAGCAAGATCGATGCCACCTTCCTCAAGCTGCAAGGCCCATTCTTTGCCCTCGTTTACCGAGGAATCGTTTGGCTTGAGTTCGATTAAAACGCCAAACTCAACCAGCCTCTTTAGGCTTTCTATCTGAGCGCTTTTTGATAAACCGGTTCCGCCCTGCCGGTGCGCCGGGTAGCCCCCGATGAAATCGCTCGTGCTGATTCTGGCGGATGACACCCCCTTACCTAACGTGTGCCGTGCTACGAAAAAGAGCGTCCTGAGCTCTGCCAGATTAAACAATCTCATGTTGTTGAAATAAAACGTAGGCACATCGGTTACATCGTGTGTATCGGCTGCATTGTCTTTCGCTGTCATGTTTGCTATAATCTCCTTGTTGTCTTTGAACGTTTAGGGCGGGATGCAAAACACCCCCCTCCCCAACAAAGGGGCCGTTCAAAAATCTATATCGCACACGTAAACCGCCAGGTTTGGCCGCCAGGGCGGTTTTTGTGTTTCTAGGGACAACGGCCGTGAATGGTCATCTCCCTGCTGCAACGATCGGCAAAAATGCCGAATAGCCCGGCTGGTCCGGGCACATATCTGTCTGCACATAGTAACAATTCGGTGTACTTTCGGCGAATTGGCCGTGGTTACCCACGGCTGCCGGAAATACAAAACGGCCGTGGGTTAACCCTTACGGCCGTTAATGAACTCGTCTGTTACTACGCACAGGGGATAAATAAATTGAATGGCGGGAACGCCGCCGGTCGCTGTCATCATCTGCAATCTCCGTCGCTGCCACGACGCCGGCTTTGCCGGACGTTAAAGGATTTTTAGGATTTCTCTAACTCTACTGAGTGACCGCTCCTGAAAGGCCAAAGGGTCTGCGATGGCACCCTCGTCATCAAAGCCATTCATCTTGACCACCTCTACCCCCTCATCGGCCGCTATTCGCATTTCGTTGTATGCGTCTAAGAGGCTGGTAGATGAGTCGGATAGAGCATCTTCCAATGATACAAATTCCTGCCAGAATTGCAACCAGTCTCGATCTGACCGCGGCGGCCTGGCTCCCCACTTCTCTCTAAACGCCGCATACTGGTCTCTATAACGAATTAACCCCCGGCTGGCTTTCCACAGAGCCGCCAGGCCCAACCTTATTTCTTGCCACAGGGCCATCATCTTGTAGCCTGTGATGCCTGGGTATTTCGGGTTACTGCCACCACCTCCGCTGTTGCCCATTATTAACGCCACCTTTCTTTTGCCTCATAACTTCTTGATAGATTCGACGGCCGCGACGTGCCGCCAGAACCCCTCCCAGTTTAGACAAAGCATACCCAACCGCACAACCGAATGCCATTGTGCCTACACACAGCACCAGTGCAGCGTGGATTGTAATGCTTTGACTGGCTTTTTGCACATGGCCTATTGTCAGCCAGAGCAGATACGCCAGAAGCGCCCACATGGCCACAGACAAAACTTTTACAGCGATGGGCATACCAGAACGACCGTTACTGCTGTTGATGAAATATTGAAATGTGACACCAGCACCAAAAACAATAGCACCGAGCGTCACGTCGGCTACCGAGTGGAACATTGCGATCTCCCTGTATTTTGACGCCCGATGAGCTGGGTCTACTTGTATCGATCTCGCAGATGGGTAAATATGAAACTGACTACAATCAAGGCCAGTAGCAAGAACAGCAGGCCCCATACTATCTCAGAGCCCACGTCCGCACCCATCTCACACTTCCTTGTTTGGTAGAAACCGGGTAGATTTACCGTAGAATTGTGGTAGATTCTGCCCGTTCATTTTACAATGCAGGTAGCTGTCATTTCTCATGCAGGCCTGCCAGCCTGCATAGAAAGCAAATTGTTAAGCCGCTGCCAAGCGGCTTAATTGCTTTATAGACCACACTTGTTAACCCCAAACACTGTATCATAATTTGCGAAAAATTGGAACGGCCGAAGGCACTGCGGGCTGGTGAAATTTTATAGTAATTTTATTCACGCCACAATCCCCAATTTTAGCCACAAATCGACTTATTTCCGCTGATTTACCTACGCCGGTTTGCCCCACGCTGGATGATCATACAGCCATCCCGTGTCCATCTCCAGCAGCTGCGCGTAGCATTCGTGTGGGTAATACGGCTCAAACGCCAGCAGCCCGCTTTCAAATCGCGACCGCTGCTGCTTGTACCAGGGCACAAATACATCTGGACCCTGGCTGAATCTGGCCGCATATGCCTCAAACCAGCGCAAGAATTCTTCCAGGTCAATCCGGTAGGTAGCGGCGGTAAGCATGAGCGACTGGAGCTTGATGGTTGGCTCCATCTGCTGCCACGGCCGTTCGTTTGTTAATAAAGTGGCTTCTACGCCTGTCTTGTTTTGTGGTGTTGGCTTCATGCGCGACCCCCTTACTGTAAATATGGTTCGTTAAGATTTGTCTTAAGTTACGATTTGCCATCCCACTGCTTAGCGATGGCGTCATCTATGGTGATGCTGGTGCGCGGCAGAAAGCCATCCACCGGCCAGCGCAGCACAAACGCCTGCTGGCTGAAAACCACCACCAGCAGGGAAACGGCTCCCAGGCGATTGTTTTCATCCAGAGCGCGGACCTGGTGGTCCTCCAGGCGGCTCCATAGAATCCGGTCGCCGCTGGTGCTCTTTACCTCGGCCAGCACGCGGCGGCCGGTGCCATCCCCCATGACACCTCGCCGATCGCCACTCACCTTGGCTTTGCGCTTAATGCGCACCCACCCACCCTCGCGGCTGTCGGTGACAGCATAGGGAGTGGTGATTTGTTCCACCATCTTCACCCCATACGCCTCCAGCGCTCGCTCAGCAACGCCCTCGCCCTCAGCACCGAGCTGCTGGGAGTGTTTAGCTTTTGCCTTACGGCCGTATACCTCCAGGTACGTTTCCAGGTCGGTGAGTTCATCCAGCGGCGTCACGGCCGTTTCGGTGCCATATTTCTCCAGGTATTCGGCCAAATCCCAGGTTTCAGTCATGAAAGCGCTCCTTCCAGTTGGGCACAAAGTGGACGCGGGTTCCGCAATCATCGTATTCCGCGGTTACATACCGACCTGGCTTTTTCCACACCATCCAGGCGGTGGTCACGTTGTCCGTACGGCCGTCGCCGGTGAAGGACGGCCGTGGCTGGCCGAAGATGATCAGATCCGTCATGTTGCTGGCGTGTGCATCCAGCCAGGCCCCGCGGTTGGCGCATGGTTCCAAGTAAGAAAGACGCAACAGAAAAGCCACACCAATCTTGGCTGCACTGTAAGCCAGCGGCAGGATGTCATGGGCCACGGTAAATGGCGGGTTGGCTACCACCCAATCGGGCTGTACATATGGGTTCCACATGGGAGCAAATGGGTCGGTGGCATCCTCGTGTGTGTCAGTTGGGTGCTGGGGATCAATGTCATTGGTAATGACCTGGCAGCCATGAGCAACGAGTACGCGGGCCATTGCACCGGGTCCGGCTGTTGGCTCGATCACCTTACCACGAATATTCACCCGCTGTAACAAGTGCCGGGTCAGCATTTCGTCGGTTTCGTAAAAATCCAGTTTTCTACGCATGGCAAGCTGCCCCCTCTCTGATCTTGGCTTTGACAACATTGGACTTACGGCCGTAGTGGTACAGTCGGCATTCCTTGCAGCGGTAGACATCATAATCGTTGATGTCGAACCCATAACGTTCGGCCGCTTGGCGCAGCCCGATTTTTGCCGACTTCCGGTTTCGGTAGGCGTTTTTCCGCTTTTTGATGCCGCCGGAAAAGGTGTGACATTGCATCAGGCACCCCCTTCCCCATAGGGCGCACCGGGGAGAGGCATCCAGTAGGAGGCTTGCAGCCAAAGCATTTCGCCAAGGTAGAATCGCCGGGCTTTCGCCAGATACTTGCCCAGGTGAACTTTACCGTTGTACCAAAAGAGTACCCGCTGGTTGGGTTTGGGCTGCTCATCGTCCAACTTGTGCCAGGCTGGCCAGGAACGGCCGTTTGGGGTGCCGCTTACTGCGGCGGATGCGGGTTGAGTGGACGCTGCCACGTCCAGTTGGTCATTCATTGCTGTCATTTCTCCTGTCTATTTGGTTTTAGAAAGCCAACTTGTTGGCTAGTCATCGGCCACGGCCAGAGCACGCCGGGAGTCACGCTCTGGCCTGGCCGATGGTAAGATAACACAACGGGCCTGCCAGCCTGTTGGTGTTAACAAATCATGTGCCTACCCATTCTGGCTGCTTATATCCGTTAAATCGGATTTGGCTAGGCTTATTGACGCAATAGTCCAGCCACGACGGGGGCAACTGCCCATTGAAGCACAACCAGCAGATAGGTTGATCGGGCGATTCATACGGCCGCAAATAGTTGGTGTCGCCAACTACCACGACGTCAAAGGCTTCTCGGCCTGGGTAGGCGCTGCCCGGAACATGCCACCGAACGCCCGTTGCTATGTCGTAATCAATTTCGCGCCAACTGTCCGGTTCCAACAGCGGTGGCTCGAAAAGCCGATCCGACTGCTCACCGCAATAGGCACAAGTGCCAGGTTCTTTAAGTTTGTTTTCCATGTTATCCTCAACGATTGAAAAAGGCATTTGCTTCTACAAATTTACACCCAGCTGCCGCAGCGGCCAGATGATCCTCTTCGCTGTTGCCCACCATCAAGGTGTGGCCAGCGTTGGCTCTGTATTCACGCATGAAGTCCAGCAACATGCCGGGAGCGGGTTTGCGAAAAGTGGCATCCCAACGGCCGTAAACACTGTGAAATTCGGCTTGATAAATATCCGGGGTTGGTGCCCACTTCCCACTTGCCTTTGACTGATAGGCAAAAGCCATGCAGGCATCGTCTATCCCACGGCCGTTAAACTCAAGCTGCTCCATCACGCTCAGCAGGCGCGCCTCAACGCCTTTGGCTGTTGGGTATTTTTCTGGCTCACCAAAGCCCTGGCTCTCCATCCAGTATCGCAGCCCCACGCCTCCTTGATTGCTCGCCAAGACTACCACTGCGCTGAGCGATGGCCTTGCGTGCTGGAACCAGGAGCGCACGCCCGGCAGCAGCTGGCTGGTATCCCGGTCGGCTAATGTTCCATCTAAGTCAAAAATGATTAAATCGTATTGCTCTAGCATCGTTCCATACTCCCTTTTGCGGGGGCGATTGACCATATCACCCGTCACAAAGCATTGTACCATAGATTTTACTTTATGCAATCGCCTGTTGAGAGAAATTTACCCTGAAATAAGCGATTTACTTACACCGACAATGCAGTCAGCCGCCTGACCTCGCTGAACAAAACTTCGTCAGCCACGGCATCTAGATTATCAGCCAACTCGGACGGCCGTGTCTCGGCGCTCCATCTATCCCAAACTTCTTGGACCATTGTCGCGGGCAGCAGGTTTCTCATGAGGATATAGTCGGTCATACGGCCGTCGTGTCCCCACAGCCCCTTGATAGTTTTCAGGTTGGGCGAAGCGTTTGCTTCCAGGATAACAATTACCCAAAGAGAAGCGGGATCAAGATCGTCAATTTCTTCCGGTTTCATGGATGGGCAAAACACGCAGCTGCTTTTGCCAGGAGATGGTAGCCCGGCCTGAATGATGGCGCGTTCGCAATCGCCCCGATTCATTCCCCACAGCTGCAATGGATGCAGATACATGTCATTTGCGCGTGCCCCACCGGGCTTGGTTTTGGTGGAGAAGCGGCTTACCCGTTTGATTTCCGTGCAGTCATACCCCACCAGACGATAGCAGGGCTGGTCGCCATAAACGGCCGTTACGTGCTTATCTATCTGATCGCCTTTCCACTTCAAGCTGCAACTGTGATTACGACGAAAGGCAATGCTGGGCAAAGTCCGGTTGGAGATGCAGTTCCCGGCCAGGCTCTCGTAATGATGGTGCTTGGCTTTGCGCCCCAGCTCGTAACGAACAAAGGTGATAGCTGGAAAGCCCACCCGCTTTAGCCATGTGTCCAGCAGGGGCAGGTACAAATAAAATCGGGGATGCTCGTTGCCATACTTCCCCTGCCCCACCAATGCTGTGATGATGGTGTCAGGCCGTATCCCGCGCCGGTGCATTTCCACCAGCATGGCCACGGAATCCACCCCTACGCCCAACGAGACCACAATGGGGGCATCACCAAGCGGCCCGGCAATACGACCGTTTTCAAACCGCACCGGCGCGCCAATGTCAGCAGGGAATAGCCGTATCTGGTTCACGTTGCCACCCTCGTGGCCTTCCTTCGCCTGGGTGCAGGCAACGGCACACGGCGACGACACTCCAGCTCTTGATAGGCTCGGAGCTCGTCAATATCGCCGCGCCGAATGCCCTCAAACACCATTGCAGTTCGGCCGTCACCGACAAGCTCATACCGCTCGCGAATGGCTATCACGTGGGCATGCACAGTCATTCGGCTAACCTTGAGCTTCTGCGCCACTTCTTCGCACTGTGCGCCACCGGCGATCATCTGCAGCACCGTGATTTGGCGGGGGGTCAAACTTGTCAGCATCATGCAAACTCCATCCGCAGCGTGCGCGGCCGTAAAATCTCAATATCCTGCCACGTCCAGTCCGGCTCCGGCAGCCGCCACACCCAACCGTACTTACCATTTGATCCCACGGCGGGGATAGCACGGCCGTTTTCATCGACGGCCGTATACATCGGCTCAGCGCCAGAGGCTTTGTAAATCGTGCCTCGATGGAAAGCTGGATCGTGGTAGGAGATGGCCAGGCGAATGTGGTAAGGCTGCTGCGGGTAAACTGGTGGCCACATAGCCACCCGATCCCGCTGAACGCGTCCCAGCACCTCGCCGATCAGCCAGGAGGCTACCGTGGGGCGGAATACGCCGCCGCGGTCGGCGAAGCCGGGGACGATGCCGGGTTTGCAATATGCCCCGCCCTGCTGCAGCAGCGGGTCTATCCAGATGCGGTTAAGGTCCACCACCTGCCACTGCGTAGGCTTGCCCTTAACCCCATACCAGCGCTTGTTTTTGGTGGCGTGGGGAATGCCGACCATGCACAGGCCGAGGCGGCGGGGAGTGCCGTTAGGGGCATACCACAAGATGTAGACCATCGAGCGGGTTTGTGGGTGAGGGATTGTTTTCAGATAGTGGAAGTGCTCGACGGTTTTTTGTGTCCAAGTCATATCGGCGTGGTCGCCTAAAGTGACAAATAGCTTCATGACTTACCTACCTCGGTTATTTTGATCGCCGCTAGAGCCTGGATGCGAAAATAAGGGTAGACTAGATAGATCTTCGCGTTCCATCTTTTCTGTCGTGCTGGGAAAAGCGTAATTCAGGATGGTCTCCACGTTGTTTGTATGGAGTTGCCCAGCCATCTTGAGCCACCAATCCAGCCTGATCTGGGCAATCTCTGTGTAGGCTTTGCTTAGGTCAATCCCAACCACTTCATCCCAACCAGCCAGGAGCGCGCCTATCATTTCTGACCCGCTACCGCAGAACGGAACAAGAAGTCGGCGCGGACGTCCGGTGACAGGCGGCAAAATCATAGTCGCCAAATACTTTGTCAGCTCAATGGGCTTAACTGTGGGGTGGTCGTTTTTAGTGCCGTTTGGGAGTCCAGCGTCCCGCTCTTTCTTGTGTGGTTTTGCCGCGTAAAAGAATCGGGCAGCCGATCCGGTGTCGCCCCGCGGCTCAGCTGAAGCGATGCGGTTGATCATGCCGCTGTACTTGACGCTACCAGAGAACCCGTTTTTAGTTGGCTCAGTTCCCTTTACAACGCCCTGCTGCCCTGGAACATCAGGAAAGCAGCCTTCTGTTTCCTGGCTGCCATCGTGAATGAGGTTGGCTGGCCAACGTCCACTTGTGCTGCCACTAGAAAACGGAACATTAGAACCTCCGTACCCAATAGACGCCTTGTTATTCGCCCTGATTGTGTTCGCTGTTCCGATGCGACTCCTTCCAACATTCAAACCAGCCACACCGTGCATCGCTGCGTTGTTGGCAAATGTCCCATCAAGAGGATTCATTGCCAGCACAACTGGTTCCCACGCGGGCTTCAAGGCTGTGCCGTACCCCTCCCAGACATCGTTGTCAATCTTGGAAGGAAAGTCATGATTTTTCGGGAACCCGTTGCCGTGTACCCAGGCGTAACCGACGCAATCTCTGATTTGAAAGCCGCCATCCTCAATTGCCACGGCGATGCGGTGATATGTTCTATTGCCGCCAAAGCTCAAAAGTATTGAGCCAGGGCGAAGTAGGTTGCGAATGCCAAGCCATGTCAGATGACTGAACGAGACTCCAGCCTTGTCCCAATCCTTACCCATGAAACCCAGCTCGTAAGGCGCGTCAGTAAAAACTGCATCAAATGGCTCGCCTTGATAGTGGCTGGTAAACTCATTGATGTCGCAGACCTGAAGGTCAAACATTCGGCCCTCCGATTATTTCGGCCAGCGAACGGCCGTTACGTTGATCTAGGATTCTTTGCTTGATGAATTTGCAGACCGACATAAACCCATAGCGGCGAGCCTTTGCGTCGTTTTCTGCCACGCAATCCATCAAGCTTCTCTTTATTCGCTTAGCATCCTTTGAAGGAGATTGACACAGGCCAGATAGGGTTTCTATAAGGCGATCAACTTTTGACGCCTGAACAGTACGAGCATCATTGATGCACAACCAAAGGCCGCAATCGTCACTGTCTAGGGCTTGGCCACTTATGTAGCGCAAGTAATCAGCAACCTCTTGCTTGCTTATATTCGGAGGCAAAGTGGGGCGCATCACAAATGGGTCTGACAGTATATCTAAAATCCGAAGGGCTTTTTCTCCAGCAACACCGCCTTTCTTAACTGCCCGAACTACATCTGCCGTTTCACCACAGGCGGCAGCCACTTCACCAAGACTCCACCCCCGATAGCGACGTAACTTATCGACCTTTTTTCCAACAGAAAGGCTTGGGTCATCACGCATGGTGGCCATATCTTCAAAAATCTTATTCACTGTCACCTCCGATTATTTCGGCCAATGAACGGCCGTGTTTGAACGTAGCCCCGCCAATCTCCTCCAGGCGGATGTAATGAGCAGCCAGCTCCGGTTGATGCCGTGCCCCGTTGCGGATGTCGTTGTCACTGGCCAGGATACACAAGGCACAGGACAGGCGTTCGTTGCCGAACACATAGGCGGGATGGGCGGGGAATTGCTTCACCGCCAGCCACTTGAGCGCACCAATAAGATTGGAATCCGCCCCACCCTCTTCCAGCTCCAGCGCATATCGGTAGACCTCCCGGCGCTGGGCCACATCAAAGGCGGATGTGCCGCAGGCCGTCCAGACATCCTCCAGCAGCCAGTCATGGATCGGATACCAGGTGATGGCCAGGCGCGGCCGTTTCTCCTTGCCAATGTAGTAGGTGAAATCGGGGAAGCGTTCATAAATAGCCGTGTAGTTTTCTGCATCCAGCAGATCCGTAACGGTCAGCCACGTGGCCAGGGCTTCCTCGACCGGCAAGTCGCGCAGCGGCTTGGCCGTGATTTGTGCCCGGATACTCACCTGGGGGTCTTTGCGCCGTTTAGGAGATTCCTGAGCGCGATTCCCCTCGGCGGAAATAATCAGGTCATAAGCCCGGTAAGCCTTATCGGCCTGGTTGGACTTGTGATGAGAGGTGCAGTACCGATTGGTGGAGGATGGCCAGAAAGGTGAAACTGCCGTTTTTACATCCCGGTAAACCTTGTCGGCCTGGCTGCGCTTCTGGTCGGCCGTGCAGTAGCGCGAGGCGGAGCTGGGCCAGAACGGCGCACCAGTCCCAGCCAGCTTCTCCATACGATCCTCGATCTCCTGCACCAGATCACCCTGCGGCCGCCGCACCACCGTCAGCCAAAGTTCGTTTTCATCGGCAATGCGATCTACATGGTTAGGGGTTTCGAGCCATTCGGCCCGGCCCAGGTCCATGTGCAAAGCAAAAATCGGGTTATTTAGCCCATTTTCCCGCCAGTAAGCGGCCAGCAAGTTGGCAATCGCCTGGCTGTCCTTGCCGCCGCTGATAGACACGGCCAGGGTAGCGCCGACGGCAATGGCCTGCTGAATGACGGGTGGCACAACCAGGCTGGTTTTGGGCGGTTCTTGGAAGAGGGATAATTGATTAACCATCTTGTCCCTCCTGCTGCTTTTGAAACATCGCCTGCGCCGGGCGCAGCTGCGCCCGGCGCTTCTGGTGGGTGAAGGCGTCTACCACCTTGAGGCGCTTGGTCTTGCAATACTTTTCCAGGTCGGCGCGTTTTACGGCCGTTACGCCAAAGATTTGCTCCAGCTCGATTTCCGGCGCGTGCTCCCGTAGGTGCCGCCACACATTGCCCTTGCCAACCGATACACCAACTAGCTCGGCCGCTTCGGTTTCGGTAACATAGTCGCTTAAATTAGTCATGGGGCGCTCTCCCCTGCCCCGACTGGCAGCAATCAGCATGGTCGTATCCGGGGCAAGCGCCACCCAGGCCAGGGGCGCTGCCGCACCAATGCTGACCAAAGCAGCGCACGCCACCTGGCGCAAAGGAGAGGATGGCGATACCCTGGGCCAGCTCGTTGAAGATGTGTCCTGGCTCGTCTTTTTTGCCGTTGCCAAACTGGAGGATGTCGCCTTTCTCGGCGATCAGTTGGCCAATCTCTTTGGCTCTGGCGAGGTCTGAATCGTTAAGCCCCCCACGGCCGTTAATGGCAATGATTCTAAGGGGAACAGCCGCAAGCAAAGCGGCCGTCAACGGGGAATTTTCAATTGTATTGGCTGTCATTTCTCGGTTATCCAATGCGGCGTAAATACCGCGATTAAGGGCGTGGGCAGCCTGCCAGCTGGGCCACGCCCTGTCTGAAAATTAGATTACATTATTTTTAATGCGCTCTGCAATGGCTTTGTCAACGGTCTCGACCGGAATGTGCAGGTGATCGGCCCAAATGACCGGCGTTTCCGGCTTGATGGCCACCCCGCTGGAAATTTGTGAGTTAACAAACGCCACGGCCGTGTGCCAGTTGGTTGCCTCCACGATGTAATCGTAGCAATCCCGGCACAAAACCTCGCGCCGCCGGTGAGGTTCAATATATCGCTTCCACTCTTCATCGGGAACCCGGAAAAAGTGTGGCCAATGCTCACCACACAGAGCACAGAGGACGGGATATTGAATGTAGGGGAATCGCCCTTGCTCGTTGAGCATTTTTTCAAACTGCTGCCACTGCGCCTCACTCACACCATTGCTGAAAATTTCTGGTGGCAGGAAAGCGGTTTCGTTCGTGTACTTCTCATGGTCGTAGAGGTCCAGATTCTTGTATAGGCAATCGCAAGAAATGAGCTGCCAGCCGCAGAACGGACACTTTTCCATGTCGCAGCCCAGCTGGTGCAGCTGCCCCTCTTTTGCGCCACAGTCGCGGCACGTGATTTCGCTTCTTTCATCCATCATGTTATCTGACATACCTACCATACTCCTTTTCGGTGAAAATAAATTGAATTAAGCGGGGCAGTTGACCGACTGCCCCGCGTGAAACCTATGCTGGCTGTGCCTGGTACATCATCCAGGTCACTGTTTCTTCGTTGCCCATGATGTCGGCCGCATCCACCAGATCGGGCAACTTGGGTTCTGTTAACGATACGGCCGTTGGCAGGCCCCCCCGCGCAAAGAAGCGGGTGGCCACCTCGATACGGTTCTGCAATCTGCGCTCCAGGTCGCGGTATGTTCTGTGGATGAACATGGCATCGAGGAACGATATCGCCGTGTCCCTGGGCATGGTGCGAATTTTGTCCAGGACGGGGCTGGTGGCCAGCAGGTTGACCGATTCTGCTTCCCGGTCGCTCATCATGTCGCCAACCGTTGGTGGCTGCTGGCCACCGGGATCGATGGCCACCGGCTCCCAATGCGGCCCAGAGAAGCGGGTGCGCATCCACACGTCAAAAATGTCGCCACCAGGATCGGCATAGGTGCGCACCTGGCCGCGCCGGGAATGGATGAGGAATCCGGCACAGTTGGGACAGTTAACGGGGGACCAGTGTTCAACGGAGTGGGCCTGGGCGCACTCCGTGCAGCTGACCACCCACCACTCGGCGGCTGGCTTGCGGCCGCGCTTGCCCAACACACGGCCGATCCGGTCCATCACTTGAGAATCCTCTTTTGTCATGATGAGATTTTCGGTGAGGCTGATACGGCCGATGCTGACCGTGGGGTGTCGCCCCTCCAACTCTTCTTCGGGCAGCTCGTCGAAGCACTCCTGCGCCAACCATGCCATTTGCCGCGCCAGAGATTCAGACGTGGTAATAACTGCGCCTTCCTGGAAGATAACGCTTGTGCCCTCCTCTCCGGCACGACGCATCAGTGGCCCCAGCTCCTTGTCACCCCGGACTCGCAAAGCGAGTTCGTCGCGGCGACGGTAATATTTCGAGCCAAGCTGACAGCCGTCCGCTTCAATTAAACAAATCCATAATCGCTGCGATGTATCAAGCATGACCATACTCTCCTATGCGTGGTAGACGGCCGTGACCAGCGGCGCGTCCTTCAAAATGATCTGAGTTGCCCCGGCGCAAACCGCCGTAAGCGCTTCATCAAGTTCCACGCGGCCGTCTACAAAGCGAACCTGTGCGCGGCAAAGCTCGCAGGTGGCCCCGGCGTCTGTGAAACTATTCAGGCGATGTTTGAGCGATTCCGCATCTCGCCGGATTTTTATTTTTTCGTTAAGGGTGATAGCTGTCATTTCCCTACCCTGCTACAGCAACGGCCGTCTGCCAACGGCCGTTAATTCGAAACATGTGTCCATGTTTTTCCGTTAACAATTTTCCCGATTGCTCGGCGGCTAACACCAAACATCCTTGCCAGATCGCGTTGATAATGATGTCCTGCTTTGTGCAGGCGCCGAATTTCCCGCACGCTTTCTTCGGTTAACTTCGAGGTTGGACAGTCCTCGCCCCTGCGTGGGCCAGGTGGGGTAAATCCATCGGGTCGGGGTATGTGCGCCCAGTGGTTTCCATTTAGAATATAATGCACGGTCGCGTAATGTACGCCAAACATGTCACCCAGGTATTCCATGGTACACCGTTCTTGATGCCACAGATCGATAATTTGACGAACATCTTCCTCGGTTAATATCGAAAGGCCATGCCTCTCGCCCGCAGCCGCGCGCCCCTTTGCTGCCATGTCTGCCATATTATCTGCATGAGTGCCCAGCCAGAGATGGTGCGGGTTAACGCAGGCTCTGTTGTCACACGCGTGGCAGACAAACAAGCCTGCGGGGATTCTTTCACTGTGATGTACTTCGTAGGCGACACGATGGGCGAAACCGTTTGCGCCAGGATGAGAAAAATAACCGTAACCAGCGGCGCCTGTCTTGCCGTGCCACATCCAACATTCGTGCTTGTCACGCCGATCTACGTTTTGCCAAAAAGCGGAAATTACCTCGTCCGAAAATAGCTTTTTCACAACTCTCCTCCCTACAGCCAGCGCCCTAGATTACCAGCTAAATTTGCCCCCGTGGCCTCGTCTAGCTCGCTCACATTTAGGACCTTGTCGGCCAACTGCTCTATATCAATATAGCCACCACGACCAACGGGCACATAAAACATGCGCGAACCAGATTGCTCTTTATACTCATTCCACAGTGCAACGGTTTCTTGAGATACTCCCGCTTCCCCGTCGGAGATAAACAACAGATCGGCTTTGTCAGCATCTAGTTGCTTCAATCTCCCAACGCTGAAACTCACCGCAAGATTGAAGTCAGTCCCGCCGCTCTGCGAATTGCTGGCCCACGCCAGGTGTTTATCCCATCCGTCATCACTGGTGACCACCTGCATGGTTTTCTCATCGCTGGCAAAAGCAAAGAGTACGTACGGCCGTCCATCTTGAGCTGCCGTTTGGGCTACCCCCAGCGCTACGGCCTTGGCCACCAGATCGCGGCCACCGTGCATCGAGGGGGAGACATCCACCGCACCCACAAATGGACCGCGTTTCTTGGCGTCGCCCTGCGGCTTGTAGCCAAGTACGCCGAACTCTGCCAGCTGGGCCATCTTCTGAGCGCGCAGCACAGGCGGGGCATCTGGACGCAGCAGCGCTAGTTCCGTTGGGAATGTGCGGGTCAGGTCTTGGGTCAGCCCTGCCTGTTTGGGGATGATGCCTGTGGGTACGCGGTCGCGTTTCGCCTGGAGCGCAAAGCCGCGCATCCGTCCGGCCAGCTTGGCAATCTGGGCAATGCGGCCCTTGTTCTTTTTCAAAAATTCCATTGCGGCGGCGGGGTCTTGCTGGATCAAACTGCCAGGGCCATTGCCCCACCCTGCTGCCGCCTCGGCGGCATCCTGGGCCTGCTGGCTTGCTTGCTTGGCGGCGCTGGCCATCTTGGCATGTTGCAGCGGCTTGCCCTTCATGTCGTCCACCATCTGCTGGGCCGCTGCGGCCGTATCCTGGGCTTTCTGCCGGGCTGCATCTGCCGCGGCCTGGGCCGCGGCGGCTTGCTGAGCCATCTCGGTAGAGCCAGAGGCCTGGGCAGCTGCGTTCAGGGCATCAGCGGCCGTTTGCTGGCGTTTTGCCTCTTCGGCTGCCTCATCAGCCTCCTGCTGCTTTTCCATGACTTCCTGGAGCGTTTCGTCGTTGGTGAGGTGGTCGTACATAAAAGCGGATGCGGCCATGGCTGCTGGTAAATTGCCCACGGTGCTGGCCCGGCTCTGCTCCCATCCATGCGTTTCGCCCATCCAGTCCAGCAGCGCCCGGTTAACAACACGGCCGTCTGGCGGCTGCTCTAAGCGGTTTGGTTGACTGGCATACATTTCAAAGAAGATGTCCCCGGCGAGGTCTGCCTGCGCCTGACCTTCGGGGGTTTGGTGGAGAGGAAGCTTGGTGAGTCGTCCCGTAGCACGCTGGCCCGGTGACAAATGGAGAGTGCTTTGTTGTGGTAACGCTGATACGGTAGTTTCATTCATGACCATACTCCTGTGTTTAACGGTTTTGGATGACCAATCCAGAGACCTAAATTATAACAAAGTTTGCAAATAATGCAAACATTATACGGTTAATGTGACGTATTTAAGCCGATATACTAGGCGAAAAATAGGCCGTGTGGCGGGGTATCTGTCCAGGATGTGCCACCACACGGCCGTCGTCATGTCTGACTAAAGCCAGTATACCACTATTCGACCGGCTTGCCCTGGATGGCCAGGGACAGCCAGCCGTTCATGGTGGTAACCGCTTCGGCTACCCGCTGGTTGTCTGCGCCTGCCAGAGATTCCAGGGTCGTCTGGACACTCTGCATGGTGGTGGCCAGCTGCGGGATGAGCGCCGTCCGCTGCGCCTGCGGTGCGGCCGAGACTTGCTTCATTTGCGCCAGCACCTGATTCATTGCATCCTCGATTGCAGCGCCGAGGGTGTCCACCACGCTGGCAGCGATTTGCGCCCACGTGGCGGCGTCGCTAGGCTGGATGGCTGGCCAGCAGTAGCGCAGCAGCCGCGCGGCCGTATCGGGCACAGTAGAGAAATCGGCCGATCCCGACTGCCACACCCCCACCCTGAACAGCACGTGCGTCCACTGCGTCACGCGCCGTGGATGGGGCCGGTGGCCCTGGGCCTGCGCCTCGGTCGAGAGGTTTTCTAGCAGCTCCCCAATCGCCTTGATGGCGTTTCCCCCAGGGGCGGCCTTGCGAATATCCTGAACCTCGGGCCAGGTCGGCAGGTCGCTTACGTCCACCTGCGGCCCCTGCCCATTGAGCTGGGCGGCGGAAATGGCCGCCACGTCCAGCCCCTGCGGATTAATCCAGTACCACAGGGCGAAACGGTCGATGAGCGCCGCCACCCGCTCGTTGCTGGGCATAAAGTTGGACGTAGCCCACACCGGCGGGGCGTCGGGGCTATCCAGTCGGTCCAGGGTGTCCAGGAGGGCGTCAAAGGTGACCTCGTTGCCACGGCCGATTTCATCAATCAGGGCCAGGCGCATATTGGGATCATAGGCCGTGCCATCCACCACCCGCTCCAGACGGCCGTCTAACAGGGCTGCTGGATTGTAAGCCCCGCGCACCACATCGGGCGGCGTGCTCGGGTCGATACGGGCAAAGGCATACTGGCCGCTGGTGAGCTGCCCTGCCAGGCTGCGCGTAACGGCCGTTTTGCCAAACCCCGGCGCGCCCAACATGATGGCGTTTTGCCGGGCCAAAGCCGAAGCGGTTAAGATGAGCTTCATATCGTTTACATAGGAACCTACAAAATTAGACATGACAGTTTTTCCTTTTAGTGAATGTGCTTCCATCGTTCTCTCCGAACGATTCTGCCAACTTGTTGAGGAGTTACATTGAACAAGCGAGCTAACTCTTTTTGGGTATACCCGCCCGTTGCATACATAAATCGAATGTTTCTTACTTTATCGGGCGTCAGCTTTGCGGTGCATGTTTTAACGCCCCTTACCTGATTGCCCTTTGCCACTTTGTCATCGTGATTCTGGCGTGGCGTACCTAAGAATAAGTGTTTTGGGTTGCAGCATGGTGGATTGTCGCAGATGTGGCAAACGAGCATGCCATCGGGAATCTCGCCGTGAGTTAACTCCCAGGCTGCACGATTGGAACGGATGTTACCCTCGCCCCTACGACCACGGCCAATGAGACCATAACCTTTTTTGTTTTTCGCAGCCTTCCAGGGCCAGCACTCGTCGGGGCCACCTACGTCAACCTTCTCCCAGAAGCGAACCTCAAAAGATTTCATCGGTTAGCCTCTGCGTCAAACGGCCGCATCTCCCACCACATCTCGCCGTCCGTTTCAGCCTTGGCTGCCTCGTTCAGGTTGGCCAGGTCGCGGGGGTGGATGCTGCGCCGGTCGTGAATGTGTTCGCCGTCGGTCAAAACAATTTGAACCGTTACGGCTGCGTTGGTCAACAGGCTGCCCGCGGTGCCCATCAGGTGGGCGGCTTCCAGCAGGCCGAGGTAACCGCGCACCTGGCAGGTGATCCAGAACGGATCGTCGGATGCCAGGATGTCGGCCAGCTTGCTGTTGGCCATGCGCCAGTTGATGTGCTGGTGGTCAATCTTTTGCGTCGGCCGCTTGGGGCGGAATTCGTCTTTGCTGTGCTGGAGAACTGCTGTCATTTCGCACCGCCATTCAGGCTGAAGCTGTAACGGCCGTCTACCCAAATCACGCTGCCTCGCACGGCAACCTGCTCAACCAGGAACTGCTGCTCGCGGCCGCCTTCGTTGAGGAAGATTTTGACCAGTTCAACAATATCATTGTTGTAGATGGTGCCATCTTTCGTCAGGCCGGACCAGTGACAACGGCCGTCAAGCGGGCGGGCAATCAGGGTGAGATTGGTGCCCGGCAGCGAGAAGTAAAGCGCCTCGTCAATCCGCCCCATAGTGGGTGCCAGCGCATAGCTGATCACCTCGCGGACACAGCACAACACACTTGCGGGAAGGTCCGTCCGTGGCTGGCTGCGATTGAGGCAGTCCAGGATCGATACAATCTGTTCGGGGGTAAATTCGTGCATGACCATACTCCTTCGGTTTGCTACTCGCCAGAGTGACCAGCCCCGGCTGCTTGTCTGGTTTGCTAAATTTCCAGACTCAAGAATTTTACCACAAGATTAAAAATAGTGCAAGCATAAAACGAGAAAGTGAGCCACAACTTCGTCAATTTTTTGCCCCAGTAAGATCGTTACCGTCCCTCAACCGCCACCAGTTGGTTAGTTGCGACATTGTGCATATGAACCATACCGCCACCCAACAAGTAAACCCTTCAACCGACATCGCCCCCCAGAGGGGGTCTTACGCGCCGTCTGGATCCGTTTTACGTCTCGACTTGGCTAATCCCGCGACGTTCTTCTAAAAGCCGCAAACCCTCACTGAGGATATTTGCCGCTGCGTTACCATCTCTATCGTGGATTGCGCCGCATTCGGGGCACACCCACTCTCTAATCTTCAAGTCCTTTACGGCCGTATTCTTTGACCCGCACTCAGAACAGGTCTGGCTGGAGGCGAAGAATCGCCCCACCTTCACTACCACGCAACCGTTTAGGGTGACCTTGTACTCAAGCTGCCGGACCAGCTCACCCCACCCCGCATCAGAGATCGACCGGGCCAGCCGCCGATTTTTGACCATACCAGCTACATGCAAATCCTCCACGCAGATCACTTTGTAATTACGGGTTAATTCCGTCGTTATTTTGTGCAAATTATCCAGGCGGCGGTTTTTGATCTTGCCGTGCAGCTTCTTGAGCTTGGCTTTGGTTCTCAGCCAGCCGTTGCTGCCCTGCTGCCGCCGGGCTAACTCGCGGTTCAAACGCCGGAGTTTGCGTAATTCGTTCTTCTGGTGATGCGGATTCTCGTGGGTGAAGGTGCGGCCGTTTTCATCGTGGCCGACAATCAATTCTTTGATACCCAGGTCCAGGCCAACAGCTACGCCTGGCCGTGGTGGCTGCTCAATATCCGTCTCCACGGTAATAGATACATACCAATGCAGACCATCGGTAGAAATTACCGCGCTCATGATCTTGCCCTTAAACCGCAGTGGCTCGGCCATGTTTACCCAGCCAAGCCTAGCCACAAAAAGTTCATTGTGTCTGTGTTTGATATTCTGATTGACCAAGTAGAACGTTTGCCTCTTGTATTTGCGCGACCTAAACCTTGGGGGTTTAATATTTTCCTCGCCAGCCTTTATCCGTCGGAAGAAATTACTAAACGCTGCCGACAAATGGGCAAAACCGTACTCGGTGCAACGCCCAGATACCTCGCGCACCCAGGGGAACCGATCGTCCTTGATAGAGTTAAACTCCTTCTTTAGCGCCAGCGCCGACGGCCGTTCTCCAGCCTCATACAGTTCCTTCCACCGAGCCAGACCCCAATTGTAGGCAAAGCGCACAGTGCCCACCGCCTTGCGGAAATAGGCCTCTTGCTCTGGAGTTGGATTCAGTCTGGTTTTGTGCGCTAAGATCATTTCGATTCCTAAATTAAGGGCGGGTGCCCGGCTATAAACCGGGCACCCTGGATGTGCAGCGGGGTCCAGTTCTGCACATTTACAACCACACGGCCGTACCCTTCTTCTCATTACACTCACGGCAGCACGGCAAGATGTTGGTCAACGTGGTTCCGCCGCCGCAAGCCAGCGGGATGATGTGATCCATCGTTTCATACGGCCGTCCACAGTAAGCACACCTGAGATCATAGGCAAAAAGCAGCAGCAGCCACTCGGCTACGGCCAGGTCGCCCCGTTGGCCGCGCCGTCTGGCGCGTCGGTTATTGAGACTGACCCGCCGCCACTCAGAGCGAGGTCGAAGAGAACGGCCGTTGACCACCACCCGCTGCCGCCGCGTGTTGTGAAAGTTGCCCAGTTCACCGGCCACGACCCACCTCCCCCATTGCCATGAAGTAGGCACGTCGGGCCACACGGCCGTTTCTGATGGTCAACAGGCGTTGGCAAATACGGAATGAAATCACCAAGAGTAGACAAAGGCGGCAGATTTTACACATGGTCACGATCTCCAGACCCCAGAATGCCGCTGCGGAACTCCCACCACATTGAACCGTTGGTGACTTCCTGGGCTGACTCATTCAGTTTGGCTAACTCTTTGGGAGACATGGAGTGGATTTCGTAGATGTGCTCACCGTCAGTCAAGATGCCCACCACGATATTCAGGCATTCATCACATTCTGGCGGACGGTGGTCGTAGCACAACGGCCGTTTTTTGACATCGACATTGTAAACCGGTACACTTTCTGACATAACAACCTCCTATGGTTGGCTGAAAGCACCTCTCAGATTTGACGGTCGTGGAAGGTGCTTTCTTAATAAGAATAATTGTTCAAACTTAGAACAATTATAGCCAAAAAAAGGGGCTTGTCAAACTTAATCTTCCTTTGGGCGGCCGGGTTCTCGCCGAGAGTTAAACCACTGAATAAAAGAATCCTTTGGAAACAACCAGGGGGCACTCTTTGACCCACCCACCTTTTTTGCGCCCTCAATACGGCCGTCTCTGGCGCACCTGGCTACGTATGATGCCGATAGATCGGCCCCTCGCTCCTCCGCGAAGCCCAGCGCATCGGACATGAATATATACTCAACACCATCAATTTGAATAGACATACTGGAAATCATACCACCATACTCCTTGTGCGTAAATTGCGGGTGACCAAACCCGTTTAAGGTATTGTACAGATAATTTGAAATAATGCAAGCGCCCGTTTATTCTTCGTCACATTACAAAATACGGCCGTCTGGCTGGCGTAGCTTCCGGCAACGGCCGTGCCCAGCCTGTCGAGCCGTGGAAGAGGATGGCCCACAAACGGCCGTCTGACTGGCGCAGCTTCCGGCAACGGCCGTAATGGGGCGGATGCAAAATGGTTGAAGTGGGTTGAGATGGTTGAAGTGGGTTGAAATGGCGTCAAGAGGTTCAAGAGGTTCAAGAGGTTCAAGAATATGGGGTGGAATTGGTTGGTCTCCTTGACCACGCGCTGCTCGACGCGAGCGTTTGTCGTGCGCCAGTTTCCGGCAACGGCCGTTACCAGCCTGCTGGAAATTTGGTGTAAGTATTTCATGGGGGCCAGAGATGCCCAGCTCGCCTGATCGGTAATGTGGGGCAAATACTTCACATTGGCAGCATACGGCCGTAGGTGAGCCGGGTAAATGTGGTGTAAGTATTTCACCGGGGGCCACCAGGCACGCGGGGCTGCCGGGCAATTATGGGGGATTTACTTCACATTATGAGGAACGGCTGGGAACGGCCGTTTGTGGGCATAGTGGTGGGAATGTAGCCAGCGAGCCGCCTTGCTTGCCCTGGCCCAATTCTGGCCCGGTCTGGCCCAATTCTGGCCATGCTGCCGGGAATGAAAAACGGCCGTTTCAAGAATGGTTAGAAACGGCCGTTTTCGGTGTAAGTACCTCACCTGGCTGCCAGGTTGGGCCTGGTGAATTCGTTAAGGGTTTCCTGCCAGTTTAGCCGACAATGCGGCAGGTGAACGGCCGTGCGCTGCAAAATGGATTGCAGCTGCTGCCGGGCCATACGGCCGTGCGGGATTACCTCGGGCTGCTGGCCGTCAACCAGCAGCGCCACCTCGCGCTGTCGGCTCAGCCGATCCAGCAGTCTGGCCACGGCTGGGTCAGCCGGGTTTACAATCACCTCCCCCTCACCCACGGCAATGGCAACGGCCGCGCCGGTGGGATAAAAGGCAGCCACATAACGCAGCTTGTACGGCCGTTGGCCAGGCTCGCTGGCGGAAGAGATAGCGGTTAGTTTCTGGTGTTCAATTACGTTCATGTTGCGTTCGGTTATGGGTCCTGTATAATTCGACTTGTGAAGGGGCTCCTCGCCCCGGACCATACTCCAGCCACCTGACCCGTGGCACTAAAGGCGCGGCCCACAAAGCCGCGCCTTTTTCTCTCTATGGGCTGTGGCGGAAAACGGCCGTGCACCGGGCGATAGTCATTCCAATCACGACTTCAACTTCTTTACTTCAACAACCTCGAACTCCGGCCGTTCGCCACCTTCCAGGGCGCTGAGGCCGCGGCCAACAATCCAACGCTTTACGTCCTCTTTGCTAATTTCAAGGAAGTCTGCCCATTTACCGATCGCGTCAAAGTCCTCTTCGGACAAGCGGAAGGTGAGCTGGTGGAAGGAACCGTGCGTTCGACTGCCGCCAGTGCCTGTCGCCTGGCGCACTCGTTCTGGAGCTACGTTGAGCGGCTGGCTAAAGGACTGCTTCGGCTTCTTCTTTTTTGTGGGTTGCACATTATCGAATGGGTTATCAAAAGACATTGGTTTATCTCATTGCGTAAATGCGATCTGTTAGATCGTCATACGCCACAGCTGCCGGCGAATCCGGCATATATTCTGTTACAGTCAGCCCACCGCTAGCCGGAGCCTCCGCCACCTTCACGGTGTTGGGTATCGGGCGGGTCACCACACGGCCGTAAGTCTGGACGATGTTTTGCAGCATCGCCTTTGTCAGATTAGAACGGCCGTCAACAAAGGTTGGGACCACGGCTGCGATCTTGATGCTGATGCCATCCGCCTGATCTTCCAGGATGTTGCTGGTATGGCGACCGGTAGCCGATGCGCCGTGGTAGTCCACCTTCACCGGCACAATGGCTTCATCGGCAAACTGGTGCACCGCTTGCTGCAACATGTCTAACGTCGGTGGGCAATCGATGATGATGTAATCAAACACCTGCTTGGCCGCTGCCAGCTTCTCATCAAGCACATTGACCAGGTTGCCCACCTGCGCCCCTTTGCGGTTGCGCATTTGCCGAGCAGCCACCAGGGCATACTCTGTAAGAAGGTCCTCTTTGGCATCGCTTAATGCGTCGCTTGCTGGGATAACAAACAGATTCGGCCGAGCTGGCCCACCATCGGCCGAGCGATCGGCGGGCATGACGTTTCGCTTTAGCACATCAATGCTGCCATCGCCGCTCAACACATTGCTAATGCAACGGCCGTTTGGATTGAGGCCAAGTGCCCGAGCGGCATCGCCCTGGGCATCCATGTCAATCAACAAGACGCGCCCCGCCGCCTTCACATTTCCGCCCGCCTGGGCAAGTAAACGATTGGCTAGGCCAACCGCCAACGTCGCTGCCGTGGTGGTCTTGCCCACCCCACCCTTTCGATTTTCGACCGTAAAAACCTTGCTCATCACCATACTCCTTTTGTGCTTTGTGTACCAACTGTGTACGATGGTGTACACTGGTGCACAGTATGGTATACCATTGGTGCACAAAAATCAAGATATTTATCAAATTTGCCCCAGGATGCGCGGAAACGAAAAATAGGGCAGGGGGATAGCCTCGTCGGTCTTGCGCCTCGTACAGAGCGAATTCGGCAAAAACGGCAGTTCGGCTTGATTCAAACTTGCCTGGGCATTAAACTGTGGCGAATATCGTTTCTCAATTCCACAAGGAGACACCCATGAAAAAACTTCTTTTACTTCCCCTGCTTTTGATCTTCGCGCTGGCTGCCTGCGGTGGCGGCGGCGGCGTGCCCATCGAGGAGCGCATTATTGGCGAGTGGTCCGGCCTGCAAACTGCAACGGGCGGACAGAAGGTGCCAGCTACCTGGGAGTTCCTGGAGGGTGGCACGATGGTGGTCAGCGTGGGCGGGATCACCTATGGGGCCGATTGGTCCGTCGATGGTGACCGGGTAAATATCGCTACGGAGCTAGACCCAGATAACCCCACCTACCGGGATGTTGAATTCGTTTCGGATGACGTTATGCGGCTCACCAAAGCAGAGTCAGACATCGAAGAGACCTGGACCAGGGTCGAAGAGTAAACGGCCGTTTGTTACAAAAAACAAAAAGAGGCAGACTGATGGGCTCGGTCTGCCTCTTTTTATGTGGCTGGGTGGAGGGGTGCCACGTAAAAATTATAACATTAGAATGGGGCGTCGCCAATGTGACTCTGTAGCCACTCGTTCAGGAACGCCATGACCGCCTCGAACCGTCGTTGTGGAATTGCCTTATAGCTGGCCACATTAAAGCGCCGGTACAGCTCTCCATACACTGCGCCGAATTCGTTACGCTTCGTTTTCTTGCCGATGGCTAACGCCACCGCTTTCACTGCCTGGCTGATCTGCGCCGCTTGTGCCTCCGTGACATGCTTCCCGCTTACGGCCGCTTCGAGCTGGTCCAGGCGCTCAGCATGCTCACCAAGCTGGGCGCCATGCTCGTTTAGCCGAGCTTCCAGGATGAGCTGCTGCCGGGCCATACGCACCACAGCCATTGCCATCTGATAAGCCTGTGCCGCCGGGGAATCTTGATGCAGCAGCGCCTCGATGTCCACATCCGGTTCAGTGGTCAAACGGCCGTCCTGAAAGGCTTCGGCCAATACCTTGTAACATTCGCGCTGGTAGCGGATGAGGCGATCCCGTACGTCTGGATTAACCCGGTCGGCATTGATGCCGAACAACCAACCACTGATGTAATCCAGCGGCAGACACGTCATCTCCTGCTTGCCGCCAGGTGTGACCGTTACGGTCACACCTTGAACCTCATCGGCCAGCACAGCATCCCGATTGATGCGCCGGAGCTGGGGCGACCAGGCCACGCCCAGTCGGTCACACAACGGGCGTACCGGAATCATCACACGGCCGTCACTCATGCGAACGGCCGTGATCTCATCATCATAGAATAAAACGGTCTTTTGTTCAGTAGGTACCAATTCACTCATGAGCTGCGTCCTTTGTTGAACAGGCTGCGGGCAATCATTGGCGCGCCGGCCACTACAAACGCCAGGAGCACTTGCCACCAAACCTCGGTGGGAATGATCAGGTAAAGAGCAAACAACACCAGCAGCGTGCCAATGACCACGGTCGCCGAGGTGTATTCTTTAGCGAAGTATTTACCCCGAGATGTGTTGAGCAGCATCGCGTAGGTGGCCGCCGCAAGCAGCAGGCCCGCGTATACCAAAAAATTTATATCCATCGAAACATCCTCCTGAGTTTGATGCGGAATGTTACCACACACGGCCGTTGCTATCACTCCTCTGGATGGTCACCAAACCACCACAGAAGATCGATGGCCAGGTAGACATACGCCAGCAGGGCCAGCACTACGACCCAGCTGGGCAGCGGCAGCTCGCCACGGACTGTCACAAAGATACCGCTGGCGGTGCCCACCGGATTTTCTTTGAGCTTTTCTCGAATGTATTTCATGCGCCCTCCTAATCAACCCAGGTTTGCACAATTGCATACTGCAACGGGTTCACGTTGCGCTGCAGCGGTTTGTTGAACATATTTAGATGAGCATGGTCGCCGCAGCCGTCTGCGCCAAAGCACTGCCGTCCGCCTGACCACGTGTTCCCGTTGTTGCCTTCAAAGCCAATCAACCACCCCTGCTGCACCTGGCTGCCCAGCTTGGCGGTGTAATCCCCGTGCAGCAGCGTGATTACCCAGCAATCATTCTCAATTACCAGGACGGTGTTGTTGATGCCGTCCACATAGCGCTCGGTGATCTCGCCGGTGATGGGCGAGTACAGCGGGGTGCCTGGCCCGGCGCTCAGGTCGATGGCGTCGTGGCCATAGCTCTGTCCGTGGCTGCCCTGGGTCAGGCGGGCATACTCGTAGAGTGGCCCAATGCTGCAAGCTTCTTCCGTGCCGATGCCCACGTGCCTCAATAGGCCAACAGATGCTTTTGCCCGATAGTCCTCATAATATCCAAGCACACGTTGTGCATAGTAGCGGTCCAGCTCTGTGGCACCGCGAGTGTCCATGTTGCTTGGACCGGCATGGTAGGCCATAATGGCCGTTTCCAGATCGCCGTTGTAATAATCCAGCAGCCAAGTAATGTAGCGCATGCCGCCGCGGATGCTCTGCTCGGGGTCGTACGGATCTGTCACGCCCAGCTCGGCCGCGGTATCGGGCATCAGCTGCGCCAGACCCATTGCCCCGGCCGGGGAGAGCGCGTCTGGATTCCAGGCGCTTTCCTGCTGGATGATGCCCATCATCAGCTCAGCCTCAATGGTGTGGCCCAGCTCGTCTGCAATTCTGTAAGTCATTTGCAGATAGCTTGCTGGAGCGACTCCGCGCGAGATCGTTGGCACAATTGAAGAATTTTTTTGAACGGAAAAATTTCCGGCGCTTCCAGAATAGAAGTTTTGGGCAACGGCCGTGCCCTGCGGGGTCTGCACTATAGCCCCCCCTACTACCAAGGCCATGAACAGCATGTACCCTATGAACCAGGTGCGCCAGGCCCACAGGGCCAGCCTGCGGGGGAGGGGGGAGCGCACGAACACGCGGATCGCCACGTAGGGGCCGAAGGTGAATAGTAGGAAGGGTGCCCAGGCTCTGAGCAAGTGCAAAAGCATGACTGCAACTCGATCCCCTACGTTTTTTGCAGCCCTACTGCAAATACTGCAAGGAATTTTGCAGTGATGCAGTCGAGTAGGGGTTTAGGCCGCGTTCGGATTGATGGCGTCAAAATCGCCAAAGCGCTCTTTCCACAACGGCCGTACCTGGTTGTAGTAAGTGCGTTCGGACGCCTTGTATTTCAGCAGGAATTCTTCTACCGACGGCCGTTCGCGGAAGCTGTCGAACCAAACCCACAGCGTTTCCCGTTTCTGGTCATCAGACTTACCGTTCCATTCTTCGCGCAGGTCATCTTCTTCCAGGTCCAGCTCATCCTCGTCGATGAGCGCGTAATCGTCCCAGCTCATGTCGCCATTGCCGGAACGGTCGTTGGCCATGGCCTCCAGCTCATCATAGGGAACCACGTCGGTACGCAGGGCAATGTAGGTACGGCCAGTGGTGCCAAGCGAGGCGTAGCATTCATGCTCATTCAGCTCATGGTCCGGCCGCACGTCGTCATACACCTCAGCCACGCGCAGCGCCGTGGGGGCCATCGGGAAAACAAACCGGGTGGGCAGCTGCTGACGCAGGATGGCCGGGATGGATTCGTTGGTGGGATACTGCGTACAGATGTACGGATATACCCCAAAGGCCCGGCCTTGCTCGGCGATTTTGACCAACCGCTTGAGGTGCTTGGAATTGCGGGTGAACTCGCTTACCTCGTCGATGAATACCAACAAGTAGGGCAAGTCCGGGGCGCTGTGCAGGTTTAGGCTGCGCTTTAGCTCGTGGTAGCGGTCGATGTTGTTGCACACGCGCAGGTAATCGCCGCCCGAAATCATGCGGAACAGATTGGCCCGCCGCTCCATCTCTTCCAGGACGGCGAGGATCAGCTGGTCTGCCTCATCAACAGTGTTGGCCAACGGCCGAAACAGCAGGCGCAGGCGGCTGTACAGGGAGAAATCGACAGCGCCCACCTTTAAATCAATAAATGCCAGTTGAATGGATCGAGGGTCTAAATAATAGGTAATGATGAAATGAACAATAGACATGACGTGGCTAGTTTTCCCAGCGCCGGTGACCCCCACAATTAAACAGCCTTTCAGATCGTTGATGTGGCGATGCACCCATCGACGGCTTTTAATATCAACGCCCAGGGCCAGCTCACCCCAACGCATCTTTACTTTGCGCTCCCAGCGCAGCAGCTGCAGCAGCCAGTCCCAGCCAGCAACAATGGCCTGCCATACGGCCGTGCGTACCGGCGCCAGGCTTTCGGTCATCAGGAATACAATGCCAACCTCAGCAGCGATTGCCCAGACAACAGCAGCAGCCAATGAACCGGTCGCCAGGAACGCACCAAAAAAAGCGAGCACGGCGGCCATCATGTATTCCATTGTGCTCATTGGTTGCTGCTGTTTTTTACTCATCGTTACTGGCCCTGGTCTCTCGGTACAGGCATCACGAACGTTTGGCGGCAGCCCGCCTGTGGAAAGCCGCTCGGTCCCCCATCACAAACGGTTGCCCAGTCGAACAGCCCGTCATTTATTGCCTGGACCGTCCGCTCAACCACCGTCTCGTGGCTACTGGCGGAGTAAATCTCGCCCGCTGATCCGAGAATCTCATCTTTTGAAAACACATAAAACCTTGCCATCTCATACTCCTCTTGATGATTTGGTTACCGGCAATCCTGGCCAGTAACCTTATAGGCCAGAGCGCGTCGGCGCGCCTGGATGTTTACGTCTACCGTTTGTTCGGCCAGCTCGCACGTGTCGAGATGGAGGCCGGGATACAGGTGGATGAATCGAATAGCGTTGGGATTCAACGGATCAACGGCCAGCAGATCGGCGGCCATGTCTACCACGGCCTGCTGGTGGGGAGGGGCTAACTCTTTATACGTGCTGTCGGTCCACTCGACCGGCCACAACCACCAGCCGAGGATGGGCAGGCCAATGACCACGCCAGCAGCCAGAGCCAGGGTGATGGCCAACTTGGCCTGTCGCCACTCCGCGGCGATGCGGGCAAACATCTGCCGTAGGCTGTCACCAATCTGGAAGCTGCCGCGTACGGCAGTTTCCAGCCGCACCTGGGTGTTTTGCAAGCGCATCGTGGGCACAGTGGCCGGCTCTTCAACGGGTGGGCTAACCACATGGATAACCTCATCGTCGTGCGTTTCCACGTCAATGCCGTGCGCCTGTAGATTTGCCACGTGAGCTGCGGGCGCTCCTTCAAATTGAAATTCGGGTCGGATTCGTTTTTTCATCACTATCCTCCAGGGCTCCGCGTGGGAGCTGGTGTCATCACATTCCAGATGCTCATGTCCAGGGTCGGCTCGGCCGTTGGTGGCCGTGGTGTATACGTGGCAGTCAGCTGCTGGATGATGACGGCCGTTGCCGCTTCTTCCATCGTCAGCGTGGCCGTGGGATCTCCGCCGCCCACACCATCCGGCGTGGCAGATGTGGGCGCTTCTGGCGTGGATGTGGGCACATCTGGCACGGGGGTAGGGGGGCCACTCGTAGAGATGATGGTCACATCGCCACCGGTGACAGTTAGCACTGGCTGCGGCGCATCACCATCCAGCCACGGGGCCACACCCAGATCGATGGCATCGCCAACGCTCTGCTGAATCTGGGGAACCCATAGCAACGAGTCAGCAATGCCATAGTTCAGTAGCTCTGTGGCAAACGGAATGCCGTACCTCAAACCGATTCCCAGGAATATGGCCACCAATATCACCATGAACCATGCATACCGGTCTCCGTCACGTCGCAGCAGAAAAACGGCCGAGGTGACTAGAAACGCCACCAATGCGACGACGAAGATAAACCAACCAAGAACGGTCAACGATTGAAAGAAGTTGCGTATGCCGTCTATAATTTCCATCTGGCTGTCCTCCAAAAACAAAAAAGAGGGTCGCAATTGCGACCCTCTTTGATCTCGAAAATAAAAGCGGATATGATTAGAAGCTGGTAGAGTGGTGTCGGACCAGGTCGCATCTGGTTCGACACCCTCTACCTTCCGCAGATAATTCGTTAATTAATTTTAATCAGTAAATAAATAATCCTCTGGTATCCCCAAAAACGAGCCAATTTCTTCCTTCAATACACGACGAGCCTCTTCTAAGGTGGGGGCGCGATACGCCTTCATGATCAAAGCATTCAACCTGCGTCGTTTCAAATAGAAATCGACTGCTTCCTCGGCTGCTGCGCCAATTGGAATAGGCACACCCGTATCGGAAATGTCGGCTGCTAGCGCTTCATGTTGTTCGTCTCTTATGCGTACCTGTTTCGCCATGTGTTGGTTACCTCGAAGCGTATCGTAGCATATCGCGGAGGCGGCGTCAATAGTTGTTGATAAATCCATTGAAATATCAACACTTGTCACAAAATAAAACAGCCCCCGGCCAGGAGGATGAACCGGGGGCTGAGTAGGGAACGCATCAACCGCTGAGGGAAGGGGGGGGTCAGCGGCTGTGCGGAAACCTCGTGAGTTGTTCGCTTTCGGCCGTATCTACGAGTTGCTCGTGCTGTTCTATGACTTCCTCTTTGCTTATCTGTGACGACAGCGCCAGGGCCGCTACCACAAGCACGGATGCCAAAAGACCAAAAACCAACCATGTCAACACAATCAGAACGGGGTACAAGTCAACCTCGCAATAACGGCCGTAATCAAACGGCGACCCTCTGGATTCGTAGAATGGCAGCATAGGGTCAGAGCCGGGATACGGCCGTTGCCAACGGCCTCTTCAATCCACAGCGCGACATCGAGGCCGGTTTTTGCCTCTGCGTTAACGGTGGCCACAGCAAGGCCGCTGGCCAGCACCGGCGCAGCCACCAGGTACAGGTCATAGTCCAGGCTTGCTTCAACGACCGTTCCCTGGGCCAGGATAGATACCGCTTCCTCGAAGTGCCGCGCCAGCGTCCAGCCAGCTGGGGCGGGGCGGGCATCGTCGAGCCATAGTTTCATCGGTACGTGACCTCGATGGTGACAGATTTCTGGCTGGCGCTGCCACTGATTGGCAATTGCTTGACAAGCCTGTAGCCAAGCACCAACCTGCGGCGATCCCCTTGAGGAACGGCCGTGCAGATGGCAGACCACAGACCGTCGCTGTCATTAACATCCAGGTCTGCACGAACGTTGGCTGTAAAGTCGCTCTTTCGCATAGTATTAAGTCCTGCCGTTGTCGCTGTGCTGTGCGGGCTGCCATATTAGAGACCTGGCCACCGCTCGTAGAAACGGCCGTTCGCCCCATTTCGTGGCCCCAAAACGCAAAATCCATTTGGCCAGATTGCCCACGCCATACAGGGGGAGGTCTGGCTGGTCCAGGCCCAGCACATCAGCGGCCAGCTGCGCCAGGTCTACCATCTCGGCCTGCTCAACTCGAATAATCTCGCCACCTACGGCCGTGGGTTCTGCTTCGGTAAATACAGAGCCGTATCCGCTGCCCTGGTAATGGATTTCCAGCAGATTCATTCGCCGCCCACCAGTTCCCACGCATCAGGTTCTACTATTAAATACTGCCACCAGGGTGGCGCAGTGTGGTGCTCCAGGGCATCGAACGGAACAACCCACAATGTCACGAATCCTTGGTGTGGATGGTAAACCTCGCGATATGTTGGCACAACCGCGCCGCCGGTGTCGAGGCAGTGGCGCAGCCCCAAATGCTCGATCTCCAATTTGAAATCAAACCACTGCGGCAGGCACGCGCCAGACCATCCGTACATGGCCTCGGTAACGGCCGTGCCGCCAGCCATGTGCGCAGGGTCCTCGTTGCAGTTGATGTTCTCAATCACACGGCCGTCTGCGGCATAGCACAGCGCCGGGTCATACCAGGAAAGCCAGAGCGGCAGCTCCTCCAACGGTGGCAGCGGGGGCGGGCACTCATTGATCAATACCAGGATGTCGGTACGGCCGTCTGACCAGCACCCCCCCACAAAGTCCTTTTTGCCGTCTCCAGTAGGGGGGGCAACCAACAGCGCGGCCAGGATGATCGGTAACGGAGGTTGTGGCATCAGATGGTCACCGACTGCTGCGCCTGGATGAAAAAATAAATACCAACACCAAGCGCGAGCGAAAGAAGTACACCGACGACGATAACCAGGATGCGCCATACTTTACTTTTCAGCATCATTAACACGCTTTTTCTCCTGTACAATCATACTCCTGATAATTCGCATTATCACGAGTATGATTATATTCAACCCCTCTGCCCTGTTTTGTTCGCCGTGCAATCTCCCACCTTGCAATCCCTTTCATGAGTTTCTAAAAACACGGTTGCGGAAGTTCATGCGCTGGTTGCTTCCAGCCACGGCATCAATATCGGCCTCCTCGGCCGTTATTTCTTAGCTAAATAGGCATCGCCCAGCCCCAGCTCCAGCCAGCTCTCTTTATGCTCCACCTGCCCCGCAGGCGGCTGCCAATGGCTGATATACCAAACCGCAGCCTCGATGCCGGGAATCTTCGCCAGCTGCTTCTCAACGCCTCGATAAACGGCCGCTTTGTAGGCGGCGATGGTGGCATTGGAGGCATTGGGCTGAGCACGATTAACGGAACATTCTGAGACAATCATGGGCCGGTCCATCCATTTGTACGCCTGTGCCCCGCGCACCTGAGTAACAATGTCGGCAACGGCCGTTTCCACATTGTCCAGGGTGTCCGTGTAGGCATGGATGCACACACCGTGACAGAGGTGGGCTACGTGGGGCCACGCCTGGTTGGTAACCGCGAATTGGTTGGTCCAGGGAGAGCCAGGGGACAGCCCCGGATAATAGACCTGGATTTCGGGGCACTCGATCACGGCATACTTGATGAAATCAGCCAGCCAACGGCCGAAATCATCACCGTTCTGCCAGCAGTAGCCCATCCCCTCGTCGGCAAGGTTTGGCTCGTTGAGAAATTCAAACTTTCGGGCACCCTGCTTGTAAAAGCGCAGCACCCCATCGCGCACGTCACCCCACGCCTCCAGCGGCGAGCGGTATTTGTGGCCAGGCTTCCAGTTAATGCGGACCAGGTGGAAATTGCTCTTATTGAAACGGCCGTAATAGTCAGCATTCACACCGTCGCTGAGCCACTTCACCGGCAGACCGAGGGCGGAAAACATTCCCTGGATGTTCCCCATCTGCCACATCCAATCGCTGCCCGGCTGGTGCAGCGCGGGGGTGAACTTTACGGCTGGCCCGGAATACTTTGGTGGTGCAGGTGCGGGTGCAGGAGCAGGCGTAGGTGCTGGCTGCGTACCCCCCTCCCCCACTACGGTGTATTCAAAATGCGCGATTGAAGGGGTGGGATCAAAGATGCTGAACGGCCACTTGTTACCGGCCGCATTTGTGTAGGTATAACCTGGTCGCTTTAGCGTCAGGTGCAGGTGATCGCCGAAACTGTTCCCCGTGTTGTCCGCTTCACCAATTAGTTGACCAGCCTTGACAGTAGCCCCGACCTCAACGTATCGCTTCTTTAGATGAGCATAAACAGTCTGCCACCCATCAGCGTGATTGATGTAAATGCGACGGCCGTAATTGTGGCCTCCATTTGCCTTATTCTTTTCGTCGTCACCAACTGCCACCACGACACCAGCAGCCACCGCGTAAATCGCCCCACCGTGAGGGGCTTTGATGTCCAGCCCTTCGTGGCCAGGCAGCCCAAACCCGGCATAATTCGCCGGATTTACCCCGAATTTCTGGGTGGCAACCCGGTGATTTGTCGGCCAGAATTCAAACTTAAAGGCAGGTCCATCGTCGGCAAAGGTAACGGCCGTGTTGGGGTAGTATTGCTTATAGTGGGCCAGATATTCAGCACGCTTATCCATCGGAATACCGTGCAGGACATTCTCATTAGATAAGACGCCAGGGGCATGGCCACCGTCATCATTGCTGAATGACACGGAATTACGGCCAGGATAGGCCAGCTTGCAAATCTCCAGCCACTCTTCCAGGGTGGCGTCCTGGGGGGCAATGTGGTATTTACGGCTGTATGGCACACGTGGTTTACATCCTGCCTCAACCGGCGGAACTGGCTCCTCTGGCATCGGATTCTCTACAGGGGCGTACTGGCTCCAGCCATCAATGATGGGTAACTGGGGCAGCGCAGGAGAGCCGGCCTCCAACTCAAAGCGGTGCTTGAGGGTAAACTCGGTCACCGGCTTGATGAGGCGCTGGGCCTTATCAGCGATGCCGCCAAAGGTGGCGCCAAGATACCAGATGGCCGCGCCTTCAATCTCCGGGAAGCGGGCGTATAGTTCACCCACGCGGCGAATATCCTCGATGGCTTTCTCAGGCGACGGCACGCTATCCAATGTCCAGCCCCATTCGGTGATGTGAACGCGGGGCCGAGGAATCTTGTGTTTATCGCACACGGCGAAGAGATATTGAAAACGGCCGATCTTAAACGGAAACTGGTGGAAAATGTCGCTCTCGATGAAGCTGTACTCATGGATGGCGACGGCGGCCTGATGCGGCCGTTCTGCGCAGATCCGCAAGTAGGCCAACATACCTGGCGTTTCCCAGCCCTGTGGCTCTGGCTCACCACCAGCCCAGCCGAAGAGTGAAACTTTGTAGCCATCGCGCTGGGCCAGGTTGGCAATGCGCACGGCAAACCGACCCAGCCAGTCGCACAGATTGCGGTCCACCTCGTTAACAACTTCCAGCCAGACGCGCTTTTTGTCAAACTCAGGCGGCAGCTTGGCCACCGTCTTTGCCCAATGCAGCTCCGCCCCACCCTCCGGGTCATTCGCGTATTTCGGGTCTTTATAGGGTGGGGTATCATACTTGTAACTATCGTCTGGCCCGTGCCGGTCGCTGAGACGGAAGATGAGCACGTGCGGCACGCCACTCTTCTTCATAATCTCCTGGGCCTCGAAGATGGGGCCATAGTGATCGACCGACTTGATGACCATCGGGATACGAGCCTTGTCCAGCGCTCGCATGTAATCGCCGATGCCGGTGGGATTGCCACCAGGTCCAGTGTGAAACCCGGATTTATTGGGGACTTTAATCACGTGCCTTCTCCTTCTATTAAGCCAGCCGAGACCAGCGCCTGGTAAATTTCCCCCATTGCTTGCTCTGGTGGCTTTTCGTAGTCTGCTGCCTCGTTGAAATTCACCTGCTGCCAACGGCCGTTAATCACCAGGGACAACACTAAGTTGATGCCGTCGTCTGAAAGCGTTAAGTTGTGTTTTGCTGGGCCATCATGGGGCAGTGCTCGCGTGAGCATCTGTAGCAGTTGCAAAGCGTTTTTCACGTTTCCTCCTAAATCGACCAGTCCAGAAACGGCCGTTCCCGCTTTCCTATCTTCGCCAGGTCATCCAGGCGATTGCGGCTGGCCGCCCAATAGACCAGGGCCTGCGCTTTTGCCTGCGGGATGGAGCCGTGCAGCTGGTCATAGCGCAGGCCCAACTCCATGCAGACATCGACCAACTCCGTCTCGTTGAAATATTCGCCCAGATGCTGGGCGAGGCGATGTTCTGTATCTCGCCTGCGCTCCTTGGGGGGGATTTCCAGCAGCAGTTTGGCGTCGGTAGGCAGCTCCCAAACAGGCACACCCCCATCCTGTACAATCTGCGCCGTCAGCTCCTTTACGCCGCTGCTCAATTTGTCGATGAGGCGCACCGCATCGTAGATGCGCTTCTCCATTTGCCTCAATTCGCCACGGTTGGCCGCAGCTTCCGCCTCCAGCTCGCGCACCTGTTGGCTGAGCAGGCGCACCGTCTCGGGCAAGTCTCGTGGCTGCTGGAGGTAGATGAATACGGCCGTTGCTGCAACGATAACGATGATTAAAGCGACGATTAGCCAATCCACTCATCTAGTCCTCCGCGCCAGGGGTGACATCCATAGGCGGCACCCCGGATCGATTGGCTGGAATGACAAAAAAGAAAGCGGCACCGTTACCCAAGCGACTTATCACATACGCATGGCCGTCGTGAGCCCTGGCCACGGAAGCAACCACTGCCAGCCCCATGCCTGCCCCTTCAAACGGCCGTTTTGTGTCCATTCTCACCTGGTACAGCGGCTCGAAAATGTCTCGTTGATACTTCCGGGAAATGCCGATCCCGTTGTCTCGGACGCGGGAAACAATCTCGCCGTCCTCTTCATACATCGCCAGGTCGACCTGAGTGGAGCCAAATTTGATGGCATTATTGAGCAGCTGCACGAGTGCGGTGCGCAGCATCTCCGTATCGCCGATTACAAATAGATGATCGGGTATATCGCTGGTGAGGGAGATTTCTGCCGGATCGCGCCTGACGTTCAGCCAAATATCGGGGTCGCTGAGGGCCTGGCGGCCGATCGTGGCAATATCCGTGGGTTGCAAAGACGGTTCCCGCCACGTGTTGACCATCCGTTCAACCACGGCATTCATGCGCCGGGTGCTGAGGTGTACGGTGGAGATGGGTTCATGTAAATGGGTGGCCACTTCCCCAAACGTCCCGTCCAGGATCATCGAGGCATACCCCAAGGCGATGGCCAGCGGGGTTTTTAATTCGTGGCTGACATTGGAAATAATCAGTCGCTTCAGCTCGGCCAGCTGCCGGTGCTGCTCGTCGTTGCGTAACCCGGCCGTGCGCAATTGATCTTGTAGCCGGGAAACAGTGAGCTGTGCAACCTGCTTCTCGCTGGCTAACTGTTCCTGTGCAACCTGCCTCTCGCTGGCTAACTGTTCCTGTGCAACCTGCCTCTCGCTGGCTAACAACTCGCTGCTGGCCCGTTCCATTCGCAACTGTTTTTCACTGGCAAAATAGATGGCAAAGGGGAATATCAGCGCAGTGATGGCAACGAGCCACAGCGGGCCGCGCACGTCGGCGGTAATGGTTGTGCTGCCGGGGAATTGGGGTACAACCAGCCGGGCATAGGCAATAGAAAACACAAGGTCCATCGTGCCCGTGGCCATGATCAAGGTCGGGATTGGCCACGGCCGTTTCTGGATATATCGTGCTGACAGGGCCGCCAGCACCGAGACCAGAAAAGCAGCCAGGAACGTTGCCAGAATCAGCCACATGAGGGTATTTGGCGGAGAGATCATTGCGCTATGAGCGATAGGTCGGTTAAATCTCGCCAAACTCCTCGGCTGTGGGAATTCCTTCTGCCTGCATCACTTGCAGCAAGGCGGCCTTCTCGCTGTCAGACATGGCGGCCAGCTTGCGCGTGGCTTCGGCCGTCTGCATCTTGCGGTCCAGGACGGAATGAATCGCCAGCTTCTGCTGCTTCAGTCGGCTCTGCTCCAGGGTAATAGCCGCAATGGCAGCCTCCAACTCTTCGATGGTGAAATCCTCGTACTCATTGCTCATTTGCTTGCTCCTTGGGGGCGTGCTGGATGATGGTGGCCCGCCCAAAAATCTCTTGAGAGTCGATACCTTTGGCTCGCGACGGCCGTATGTAGCGCCGTAGATCGCTGTTCCACGCCGCTTCGTTGGCAGCCACGCGCAAAATGCGGGGGTTGTTGGTCAAGCCAACCGGCACACCCAGCCGGGTGAGAATCGCCTGGTCAAAAATAATCTGCTCTTGGTTGGCGAACTCTTCGGCATTTTTGGCCTGCACACGGATGATGCGGGCCAGGTTCTCAGCCGCTTCCCATGGTAGAGAGGTGACCAGACGGCCGTTGTAGATCAACAGCACCCGATCCCCCTCTTGTCGTACGACAAATTCTTTAGTTTGCCCGCTCTGTATCATCAAGTACGCTTCCCTTTAGCCACCGCAGTAGTGTCAACTTATCTTCGGGTGGCAATCGGCCAACTTGGTGTTTGACTCTGTCTAACTGACGCTGGCCAGCCGGGTCTTTCTGCCCAACGGTCCAAAGCTCCAGGTTTGATTCCCTGTTATCATTTCGTACGCCATTTCGGTGGTGAATCCGCTCGTGTGGTTCAAGGGCGCGGCCAAGCTTTTGAGCCATGACATAGCGGTGCTCAAACATCCACCCTTTTGCGTCAGCCCCAGGGTGGCCTTTGCCAACCTTGACCTTGGCGTAACCGCTGTTTGTTTCCCGCCGTGCACCAAGTGGTATCGAGCGGCATTCACTTGAACAAAAGCGGCGATACCGATCGCTGGTGCGAGGAATTTCTTTGCCACATCGTTCGCAGAGCGACGACATCGGCCCCTTTCTGCGCAACATGCCCGCGCACTCTCGACCACATGTGAGCTTGTGGCGATGTCTGCCATAATCGAACTCTTTTTGACAAACCGGGCACGTCCGAGTTCGCGAGTTCCCCCTATCTTTCTTGTAGCACTCGCGACTGCACCGCAAGTGACCATCGCGCGCAGGCTTAAATGGCTTCCCGCAAACAATGCATGGCCGCTTACGCCTACCTGGAAGAGCCCTGCCAGCGTTAGCGCAGTCACGAGAGCAGTATTGCCCAGTGGTGCCGGACTTCTTTTGGAAACCCTTTCCACAGTGCTTACACTTGGCCTCGCCGATATACCGAGAGTGATCAACGCAATATTTCTGACGGTTGCTACCTGCATCAAATTCCTTCCCGCAAACAACGCATTTTTTCTTCATGGCACAACTCCCTTTAGAACAAATTTTCTACGGGAATTATACCATTTCTAATATTGATTAACTATCTTTATAGCCTGAATATTTTGTTACTACCGTCACTCCATTGGCAAACTATATCCCCACCATTTGGCGTAACGGGGAGATTTGTGGCGGCGTCTATATTGAATATCAGACGGCTGGTAGCCTCCGTGCCGGTGTCCTGGTAGCAATCAATGGATTCGGCCTGGTCGCCAGTTACGGCCGTAAATGTCACGTTGGCCGCATCCGCCACTCCAGCGGCGACGGTCTTGGAACCCAGGTTGCTAGACGTGGCCACACGCGAGCCAGCGGCTCGGTCGGCCAGGTCCTGGTCGCTGGCCAGGTTGATGGTGTCATCCGCTTCATCGATCAGGACGAGCTTGATGTTGTCGCCATCCCAATCAATGTCGCCCGCTAAAAAGCCTTCTCGGCCATAGTCATACAGGGAGTCTGCCATAAGGTTCTCCTTCTACGAGACGGTCTTTGATTTCTTGAGGCGAATGCGCCCCTCAAACACCACCTCCGGTTTGCCAGATAATGTCACTCGGCACTCATGGTAATAGCGCCCCGGCAACAGGTCGTTGGTGTCGGCTGCATCCAGCGTGATTTGCACGGCATCATTTGTGCCATCTTCACTAACCAGCACGACCCCATCCCCCACGCTCTTTTCGATGACCGCCGACCCCGCCCCTTTCGACGTAAATACCCCGTAATAAATGGTGGCCCCGGTCATGTTTAATGGCTGTCCGGTGATGCTATCGGTCACTGGAGCGGTAATAATCTTGGCCGTCCCCTGCATCATTTCCAGGTCTTGATTTTTCTTTGTCATATCTGCCCCTCTAGATTCTTGTCTAATGCGTATTCACCAAGCAGCCTGACGTTTAGGTCATAAATCCCCACCAGCGCCACGCGACCGGCAGCAGTCACAGTCAGCACCATGACGGCCGTACCAAAAGCCTCGGCGCTGGCAATGCCTGCTGGCACAATAAACACAGCGTTATTGTTTATTTCCGTCGCCCCAAACACCTCGCTGCTGGCTATCCCGGCGGCAACCAGCGAAATGATGGTTTGAATATCGGCAGACCCGAACGCCTCGCCGCTGGGCATGCTGCTGGTCCCCAAGGTGATCCCTGTGTTTATAACGGCCGTACCAAACGCTTCCAGGGAATCAACGCTAACAGGCAAGAGGATAAGCGCGCCAGAGTCAACCGAGGCCGCGCCAAACGCCTCGCCACTGGCAATGCTGTTGACCACCAGGGAGACGAGGGCCTGAATGTTGGTCGCCCCAAAGGCCTCGGAGCTGGGGATACTGCTGGCTGCCAGGGAAAGCAGAGAATTAAGCTGAGCAGTGCCAAACGCTTCGCCGCTGGCAATGTCGCCCGCCTCAATAAACACCTGTCCCTGGCTCACAGCGGCCGAGCCAAACACCGTGGCGCTGGCTATCCCGGCGGGCAGCAGCACCACCGCGCCGGGCAAAACAACGGCCGTTTCAAACGCCTCCTGGCTGGCGATTCCATTGGCTACCAGGGTGATAGAAAACCGCATCTCCGCCGCCCCAAAAGCTTCCTGGCTGCTAATTCCAGCAGGTAACAGGGAAACACTCCCAACGGTCATCAAAGCCGCCCCAAAAGCCTCCTGTGGGGCAATGCTGGCCGCAGAAAGGGTCAGATTGCCAGTATCAATTACGGCCGTTTCAAATGCCTCCTGGCTGGCCACCCCGCTGGGCAGCAGCGAGACGAAAGCCTGTAAAACGGCCGTGCCAAATGCTTCCAGGCTGGCAATTCCAGGGGGCAGCAAAACAACAGCGCCGGGGGCAACAACGGCCGTTTCAAAGGCTTCTAGACTGGCAACGCTGGTGGGGAGAATGGTTATTGCCCCGGAATCTACGAGGGCTGCACCAAATGCCTCCTGGCTGGCCACCCCGCTGGGCAGCAGCGAGATCAGGGATTGCAGCACGGCCGTGTCAAACGCCTCGCCACTGGCAAGGCTGCTCGTCACCAGAGAAATAGTGGCCTGCAAGGTCGCCCCTCCAAAGGCTTCCTGCGGGCTAATGCTGGTGACGACAAGGGTCAGGCTGCCAACCTGCACAACGGCCGTTTCAAACGCTTCCAGGCTGGCAATGCCGCTGGGCTGGATGGCGATCGCGCCTTGATCAACAACGGCCGTTTCAAAGGCCTCCAGACTGGTAACCCCGCTAGGCTGGACGGTCACCGCTCCGGGTGCTACCGCGTGACTGCTAAAGCTCTCTGCGCTATCAATGCTGCTGGCTACCAGGGTTTGAGGGCCTGCTAAACCGCCACCGCCAAAGTCGTCGACTGCACCGCTGGACATACCAAGCCCAAGATAGCCAGCGGTGGTGTAGGTGCTGTCGGTTCGACTGCCGAGACTGGTCCAGCCAGAACCGGTATCAACATAGGCCGTTAGCGTGCCGGCCACAATCTCCAACCCGAATTTGTTCCCGGCGACCAGCTCCTGGCTAAAATTGGCACCCAGGACGGTTTCCACCCCATCATCAAATCGCACAATTTGCAACGTATCAGTGCCACTCACCTTGTTAAACTTAAGCGCATATCCATCAAACGAACTGCCGGAGATGTCCCCCAGCAGGGCACACACATACATGCTGCGATTGCTGGACGGCACAGTGGCAATCGTGGTGTACACCTCGCAATCGGCAACGGCGAGAATGGTCGCGTAGTAGCTGATATTCAGTCCAACGGCATTGGCCACGGCCGTGTTGGATGAAACTCTCAACCCACCCGCGAGATCGGCCCAGCCAGTCATCGGCGGGCCCTCGTTTGATCTGTTGAGGTTGTCGATTATCCCGTTTACAGGAAAGGCCATTTAGTCACCTGTCTGGCAAACCACATATGGACCATCTACTACCAGCAAGCCTAGGCACACCAGCTCGTAGGCACCTGGCGTCAGTATCAAAGGCAAATAAACGGTCGTCGGTGTGGCCGTAGCGGTTTCTGTCGGTGTGGCGGTGGGGGTGCTGGTATCAGTTGGCGCTGGTGTGTCTGTAGGAATGGGGGTGTCTGTAGGCGCAGGGGTATCGGTTGGCGTCAGCGTTGGTGTTGAAGTGGGTGTCTCCGTTGCTGTAGGAGTTTCGGTGGGAGTGGCAGTTGGCGCTGGTTGGAAAGTGGCGTCCAGCCGATGAACAACCCACTTCTGCCCCAGCTGCTGCACCCAAATGCTGGTTAGCTCCAGGCGCAAAAACGGCGCATAATCCACCACGGCCGTGCCACACAGCAGCGGGTACTTCCACATGCCGCATACTTCGGTGCTGGGCCATTTGACCAGGGTAGCCACTGGCTGCCAGTTCGCCCCGTCCTCGCTGGCTTCAATAACGGCCGTAAAGCTGGTCCCGCCTACCGAAACCAACTCAACCATAAAATCAAGGGTAATCTGTGCCCCGGCTGGTATGCCCAGCGCAGCCAGATCGTACGTTTGCCACATATGCGCGGGTACGCCAGGGTAGCCAAAGCCCTCGTTGCTTACCGGGCCATTTTTGAACATAGCTCCGCCGCCACCGGGGTTTATGGGGTGACTATTCTTGCTGCCACATTTGGACAGAGACACGTGCTCATCGAGTTCCCATTCGGCAGCGTTAGTTGGCTCATTGTCGGGATAGTGGGTCATGGGACAGGTGTCGTTGTTGACACCCATGGCGAACCCATTTCGGATGAGGGAAAGCGTTACGGCCGCTTCTGGCTCAGCGCTGGTCGTCGGCTGGGAGGTAGCAACAACGGCCGCGAAAATCGGCAGCAGCAACAAAACACCAAATCTAAGTCTGTGAACAAGTTGGGAATATGTAACCATGCTGGCATAGTAGACCTACGCCAGCATGGGGTTGTTGGCACTAGAAGAAAGCGCCCTTGGTATGCTCGAAGAAGTTGCGAAAAAGCGTCTCGTTGCTGGTGCTATTCATGATGGCCACCATGGCGCAGTTACCGCTTGCGAACGAGCTGCCGCCATGAAGTGCGCCTATCGTTACACCGACGGCCGTGGGATTATTGATCGATGCCGGAATGCTTGTTGTGTTTTGGCCAGAGCTCCAGCCGTCGCGTGTGCCCAGGAACACCTGGACAAATGTGCCTGGCGAGTAGTTACCAGCACAACAAACCCATTCACCAGCTGGGGCCGGCGTCGTAGCATTTGTGGCAGTTGTGCCATTGCAAACAGTCAGGTTTAAGTTATCACTGGAACCAATCGTGAACAACCAAGCCATGTTGGCAGAGCCGCTAAGGGAGCTGGTTTTTGAAATGAGAGGGAATTGCGTACCAGCGGTTGATTTGTAGAACCAACCTATTACGCTCAGCGATCCCGTGATTTCCAGCCCGGCCTCGCTGGCCCGTGACAGATAAGTGCTAGAACCGTCGAGAGTAAGATAGCGCAGCAGGTTATTGGTGTGCTGCTGAAAGGCAACAGTTCCATTCGTAGACATGTGCCGGGCTTGGCCTGTTAGATCATAAATGAATCCAGGTGCCCACTGATTCATTAACCATACTCCGCGCAGGTTGGGAAAAAGCAGCGGTATGGTGCGCATGGCCATCCACGCCTCAACCACCTGATTCGGCCGCCTGATCTGAGTCCTAAGCTGCGCTACCTCGCGCTCCAGGCGTTGTATGGTTTGCATCATATCGCCGCTCATAGAATTCCCTCCACACGTGCGGATGCTGTCTCCAATCCCCCGCCACTGACAGACACACGAATCATGCGGATGATGGCCGTAATTTGCTGGCCCAGGTGGCTTATGGTGATTTTGTCGCCCAGCCACCAGCCATTACCGCCTAAAGGTGTCAGGGGTGTGGGTATCAGGTCGGCCGTAAAGCGCAGTTGCGCCCGTTTGGCGATTACCTCTGCCGCGGCCGCATCTTGCACCTTGGCCACCGTATTAGCCTGGCTGGCCGCCACATACCCTTCGCGCCGGTTCCACCGGCTGGCGGCAACGGCCGTGGCGTCACTGGCTGACTGCACATTTTGCAAAACCCCCTCACCCTCGCCTCCGGCGTAGACAAAGTTGATCTCGCTATCGCGCAGTGTTTCCATCGTGGCATTAGTGATGTTGCCAAACTGGCTGCCAAAATAAAGCGGGTTATTTCCGTCGAATGAGCGGTCGTTGCCCGGCTGGCCGGTGCGTGTCTCGAAAATGAATGTATCGGGGGTAGCAGCCCGCATTCTCCAGAATACCTCAGCTCCTCCCCCTCGCGTTGTTTGCTGAATTTGCTGGAATACGGCAAGTAGATTCTCGAATGCAGCGGCAATTTCGATGTCCGGCCCAGCGGACAGATCGCCCTGGACAGAAACCCCAAGTGCGCTCATGTCGCGTCCGGCCTCGGTGGCCAGGCTGCCCAGATTCTCGCGGGCATACGCTTTCATTACGTCATCGGCTGGGCCATCTTTGATACTGTAGTTAGTCCGGTCGAAGTAGGCGACGATGCGCCGCTTGATGAGTTCGTTGGGATCGCCACCAGACAGCCGCGTGGTGGCCAGACCAGAGGCTTCCATAGAATTTCCCCAGCGCCGGATAAATCCAATAGCCACCAGCTGCAAGCTGGCCCCATCGGGGGCACGATAGATGTGAATGCGGTTATCCACCTGAGGATTGTTGTAAATACGGCCGTTGTCATAAGGCATTGGGACGTTAATCCAACCCACGTCACCATCCACCAGGGTGTAGTCAAATCCCTGAGTGGTGTTTAGCAGCTCCAGGTGGTTGCCTGCGTCGTCGGTGTACCAGATTTCGTAGCGGGGCATTGTGGCTCCTTTAGTCGTAACTGGAGTACGTGTTGCGCCATTTCATGGTGGCGGTAATAGTGGGCGATCCGGCGTCAAGCACAAGGCACGCTATAGTGTTTACTTGTGGGCCAGCCGCATTGCCCGGCGCTACAAAAAACATGGAGATGTCGCTATTGGGCAGTATCGCCCGGGGCACCTTTCCAAATTGAGAACTAAGGGCGCTTAGAGATGACGGCCGTAGATCGATTGTTATGGTCTCGCCGTCAATCAATGAGTAATCAAAGTACAGCTTTGCGCCCGTGGTTAGATTGGTCAAAGAAACGAGACGGGCCGATGTGCCCCCGGATCGCTTTATTGAGATTGTAGGACAAGCGAGTTCTGTGCCCTCGTAAGACACCGAGGTGTTTGCCGGATAAAAACCTGTGCCCTCGGAATTGAAGCTTACATACAGATGGCCACTCAAATTGGCAACGGTGACCTCGAATGGGGTAGCCAGAGGTGGGTCAGGCAGCGAAATCTCTGCTGGCGACCAGGAGCTGCCGTTCCATATTGCCAACCCTTTCAGGTTGCTCAGACCTCCTATCTCGGTGAACTCGCCACCTGCGTACAATTGGTTGTCTATGTAGACCAACGACTGAACGCTACCATCTGAATCCCCGATGGTTGTCCATATAGCTCCGTTCCACTGAAGCACAACTCCAGCCCCGCCAGCCGCAAAAATCTTGTCGCCAGATGGATCGCTGGTTATCGACGTAACGAGCGTAATTGCCCCACCAAACGATCCCATTGCTTCCCAAGCACCACTGTCCGGATTCCACTTGGCAATTCTGTCCACGGACGTTGCGCCATCAGCCTGCGTAAAGACACCTCCTGCGTAAATCTCCCCTTTTACCGTGATGTGTATGGCTCGCGCGGTGCCATTAAATCCAGTACCAAGTGTGCTCCACGAACTTCCATTCCACACGGCTATACGATTAGCCGATGATCCACCTGCCGTTGTAAATCCGCCTACCACGTAAATCCGGCCATCAATGCCAACAGCGACATCCTCACTAATGCCATTTAAGCCCGTGCCCAGCGCGCTCCAACTGCTGCCATTCCACACTGCTATACGGTTGGCAGCAACATCCATGTTGGTGAATTGACCGACTGCATACAGTCGGCCGTCTGCGGCGACTGCTAAACCGTTAACTGTGTTGTTTTTCGTACCAGATCCCAGATTAGACCAAGCCTTCGTGACCTTATTCATTCTGGCTATCCAGTCAGAATTAGCGTTGCCGCTGACATCAGTAAAGCCTCCACCGATGTACACATAGGTATCATCCTCTGCAAAGGCATAAGCGCGAGGATCGGCCCCACCCACGGAGGAGGGTGGGCCCAACGTGTCCCATTGGCCATCAATTAAGGCCGCAACCATGCGAAACGTAGACGACGCGCTGGGAGTCAGGGTAACCCCGCGCTCCCCCACGTCGTACCACGCTGGGTCAGGTGCATAGAACTGCAAGCCGTCAATCCGCTCACCCACAGTGCCGATCCGGTCTTTCACCCCCAGGCCAGCCACGTAATACACACCAATGCGCTTCTCTACGGCCGCACCGTGGTAATAAAGCTGGCGAGGTTGTGGCTTCTGGTCAATGCGGCCCACCCGGCTGTTCAGCGCCTTGGCCAGGGCCTGCCGCTTGGCATGTAGACCTGGTGTGGTTTCACCATCAAAGCCGCCGCGCAGCAGCAGGTTGCTGCGCGATTGCACATTGATGCCCTGAAAGTTGTCGCCGGGCAGCAGTGGCTGCGGATGGAAGAGCATTTGCAGTGGGAACACCCCGGTTCCTTCATCTGCGCCTGTCAGAAAGTTGAAGTCGGTATCTAAATTCATCAAACGGCCGCCGCTTGCCTCAAATTCATCTCTGGAGCTGCTGGATGCGTGGGGCGTGCCCGACCAGGCACAGCCCGGCTGGTCACCATCACAGTAAGTCGTCGGGTATGCCTTAGCTTCAATTTGGAGACAGTCCAGGTAAACAGCTCGACCTGCGCTCGGTGCGCCTGTCGTTTGCAGGAGGATGGTGCCCGTAGCGTCGGCGCTGGTGGCCAGTCTGATCTCTAGCTCTACCCATTTTCCTGTTTCGCCAATGGCGCTGTCCCACTCGCGCACCTGGGTTACCGTGGCACTGGTAAATCCAGAAGCGTTCAATCGGATATCGTCGCCATTCCAATCTGCAGGCACATACAGACGAGCGGTGATGGTATAGGTTGTGCCCGTGTTCAAGCCGCTGCTTATGGTGAGTGTGGCCAGGGTGGTGTTATTCTGGTAGGTGCAAAGCAAGCTGTACACCCCGGCAAACTGCTGGGCGGCACTTCGCGCAATCGTGTTGGAGCCACTGGCTGACCACCCAGTAGTCGCCAGTTCAAACGACGGGTTTGTGCATAAATTTACGGTTGCTTCGGGTACGATGAGGCTCCAATTTTGGCCCATGTTAATCCTCCTACATCAGGTGCCGCCGTAGATGGCACGCAATGTGTTTACATCGGACGAATCGGAAACCCGGTCGCCACGGCCGTTGAAATTCACCACCAACGAACTGCTGGATTGATCAATGGTTTGGTTGCCGCCTATGCCAGGGGCAACTGCTTCCGTCAGGTCGAATTGAGGCGCAATACGCATACGAGACATTTCATCGGCAAAGTTTTTCCATGCGGTGTGCAGAGGGATAGGCGAGCCGGGGATGGCCCATTCGGGCAGGTCTGGGATATGAATCTTGAATTCAAATATGTGTGAGGTTATCCAGGTCCAAAAGCCCGTAATCGCACTGACCAGTGCGTCCCACCGCTCTTTCAATTCGTTTATAGGTTCCATGAGGCCGGAAATGATTTCGTTCCAGCGATCCCGGAGCTTTTCCAGAGCGTCTTTTATTTTTTCCTCAGCCCATTCTTTAATGAGGAGGAACACCGGCTCTATTAACCCCCATACCGTGTCCAACTTCTCTTTGATAGCGTCCCAAATCTCCGCCCACTTTTCCGACAGAAAATCAAACGCCTCTTTGAGGGTTTCCTGGAGCCAGGTTTGCACAGCAATGAAGATCGTTTCTATAAAAATCCAGGCCAGATTTAGCTTTTGCTGAATGTCTTTCCACTTTTCTGCCCACAATTCGGCCAGGAAACGCACCCAGGGCATGATGTTGTGCTCGATCCACCGGATGATTTCCGCAAAAACAGCAACGATTAAATTCCAGACGTTTGTTAGCGCGATCTGAATGTTGTTCCATGATTCTGTCCATCGTGCCCAAAGCTCTTGGACGGTTGGCACAAGCGTGTTGACGATCCAATCCCTGATGCTGGTAAACACGCCAGAGATAAAAGCCCATGCTGTGGACAGAGCTTCGGTTATTGCTGGCCAGGCGATATCCACCCACCATGCACGCAACGTTTCGATGGCTGCCGGCACATTCACCGATAGCCACTGCCAAACAGCCTGCAACAGCGGCTGGATGACGGCCCACGCTTCGGCCGTTTTTTCCTGGATGCCCCCCCAATTTTCACGCCAGGCCACCATCAGTAACCCAACAACGGCCGATATGGCAGCAATGGCCACAGTAAGCGGGCCGCCCAAAGCCGCCACAACAAACTGGATAATGCCACTAATGACAGTCCAGCCACCGAAAGCAGCTGCGATGCCTGTGATAACTGTGTACCAGTAAGATATGAAGCCAACGACTGCGGACACCGCTGCTACCAAACCGCCAATCCAGCCGACGACAGTGGTAATGATAGTCCAGCCACCGAAGGCAGCCGCGATACCCAGGACAATATTGATGATGGTGTCTCGATGCTCCAACAGGAACTCGCCCAACGGCCGTAAAAAGTCAATAAGTGGTTGTAACTTGGCCCTGACGTTCTGATAGAACGTCGAAACTCGATTGCTAATGGTAGTAAAGACTTTGCCCCAGGTTTCGCCAAGCTCCTCCATTTGTCCCGTAAGCGGGGCAAACTTTTCGTTGACCCGCTCAAAAACGGAATCGAACTTAGAGGCAAACAGATCGCCCATGTCCCCGGCGGCGGCCAATGGCCCCTCGATCATTTCAGGCAGTTCGCCAAGAGCCTTGCCTAGCTTGCCAGCTGCCCCGCCCGCTGCGCCGCCAACATCGTCAAGCGCATCTTCCAGCTCGGCTAACAAGTCAAGCTGGTCGGTGATCATCTGGTTGTTTTCTTCGTTAACGTCGACCAGGGCCTGCTGGGCGTCCACCTCATCCTGGATTTGCTCAGCTACCGACTGAGCCGCGTCCAGCTTCTCCTCAGCAGCCGCGACGGCCGCTGCCTTCTCATCCTCAGTGGCGCGGATCTGCTGCTCTAGCTCGATGCGCCGAGCTTCCATTTCCAGCTGCTCGCGCTCATGGTCGGTCAGACGCTCTTCGGCCAGCCGCTTGCGGATGCCCGCCAGTTCCTCCTCAGCATCTGCGCCCTGCTGCGCCCGGTTTAGGGCTGCAAGTTCCGCGTTAAGCGGTGCCAGCAAGTCGTCATATTGCTGAGTGACGGCGTTAACCTCTTCCTGGGCAGCCACCACGGCGTCGTTGGCCGCCTGTAGCTGAAAGAGGGTGGAAACATAGTTTTGCAGTGCCGCATCGGTAATGCCGGCACTTTGGAAGATGCCGTTCAGCGCTTCCTGGCTGACGCTGCCCACCTCGCGCATTTGGGCAATGGCCGCAGCTACGGCCGAACGCGCCCCCATGATCCGGGGGATAAGGTCGGCCTCGGGCACCTGGTCGCCCAGGCTGTTCAGAAAGCCCTCGACGGTGTTGGTGATTTCGTCAAACACCGAGAAGTCACCATCGCCCCAGCCATCCATGTAGGCGGTCATGGCCCCCGCGCCCCACTCGTCCAGTTTTGGCAGCAGTTTGGGCGGAGAACCGGGTTGTAACCAGTAGGAGATGATTTGGCCGATTTGGGTAAGCACTGAAATAACGGCCGATGCTGCCGCCGCCATGCCGCTGGCCAGGCTCACGATGATGTTCTCGCCCCAGCTGCCAGAGCTATCCGCCAGGGCGTCGAAATTCACCCCCATCGCCCGGGCAAGAGACTTAACGAAGTTGGCCCCAACCTTGACGATGTTGACGAGGATAGCGGCTATCCCTGCCCCAATTTGCAGTAATCCGGGCAAAATACGTCGAAATGCCGTGACTATCTCGGTGGCCACCGGCAGCAGCTTGCTACCAATTTCCGTTCCGGCATCTACCACCTCGCCGCGCAGCCCACGCAGCTGGTTGGCCAGCGAAGCACTGGTGCGCTCGGCGTCCCCCATTGCATCGGCGGCCTGTTCCTGAATGGCGATCATGACGGCCGTGGCACGCGTGGCGCGGTCCATAGCCTGGCCTTGCTCGATGAGACCATGCGTCAGCGCAATGTTCTGCAGAGCCGTTTCGCGCACGTCGATGCCGTATTTCTGCATAGGCTCAGATGAGCCAGCCAATGCGCTGTTGATGTCGAGGATTACTTGGGCGTCTGCTTGATTGAAGAAACTGCCGAGGTCGGCGCCGGCCTGGGCCACCTGAACAGCGTAAGCAGCCGCCTGCTCCTGACCAAAACCCATCGCCTTGGTCATGGCAATGGTGGTGGAGACGCTTTGGGCCATTTCGTTGCGACTGCGGTTGGTGGCGGTCGCAATTTCATCTATGCTGGCGGCAAATCCCGATGTGGCTGCGCCGAGGGATGTGGCGATGAGGGAGTTGGCCTCTTGGGCATCGATGCCCATCCCGATGATGGCTGTGCCGTACTCCTTAACGGCATTAATGCCACCCTGGATGATTTTGACCGTCGCACCAATGGCCAGGCCAGCGAGCGCCAGTTTGCCGAGGCTGGACACGGCCGACTGGACAGTGTTTTGCAGGCCAGAGCCGTCCAGGACGATTTTTCCGTAGGCCGATCCGACATCCACGCTCATCTAATTGCTACCTCATCAGTGCCAGCCAGTCGCTGCGCGTGGCCTGCCGCTTGCCGCCAGATGGCTGTTTTGGTTTGGCCTTATTCACGGCCGTAGAAGCTGACGGGCGTTCCTGATAGGCACGTTCTTCGGCGCGGTTCCCTACTACACGGACATAAACGTCAAAGTTGAGCGCGGCCAGAGGGTCTTGTATCCCGATCAGACTACTTGGCCTTTGGCCGTACGCGCTTCCCACGTGGTGCAGCAGCTCCAGCTGATCCCGGTTGTTGGCCACGAAAGGGCTTGAGCGCATCAGTCGCGCTCAGGGTTTGCTGCATGACGTAAAGCTTGTCGGTCATCTCGTCGTCAAATTCAGCCAGAGCCAGCGTGTTGTTGGCCAGGTCCGTTGTTGCGCCAATGCGAGGCGATACCATGGAGGCCACAAACACGGCGTCGATGAGGCCCATGTACTGGCCCAGGTTTTTAACAACCTCGGCTTCGTCGATTGCGACCGTGCCCTTTTTTGTCAGGTCCGTGATCAGCGTCAGGGGAATGTGGCCATTTAGCGCCAGGCTTTCGACAGACACCGACTTCCGGCGCTTGATAGCCAGACCAGATGGCAGCTTGTCGTCTACCACCTGGTCGGCTTTTCTTTTCAACCACTCTTCCGGCGTAACGGCCGTTACCACCACGCCTTCTTCACTGTTTCCCTTCCCACTCATTAACTAAGTCCCCCTTAAGAAGCTGGTACAGATGCAGCGGTTTCGTGCTGGACGGTCTTGGCAACGCCATTGGTGCCGTCGTCAAAGCACTCGGCCTCAAATTCGTTCATGCGGAAGTTGCCATTTTCAAGCTTCATGAAGCCGGGCATACCGGAGAGCTTGACCTTGTAGCACAAGAGATGCAGGTCACCAGACCCCTCATCCATAGCCTGCGCGTAAAACTTGAAGTACGGCAGGCGCTGACCAGCGTTAAGCTGCATGGTGGTGACCTCGTTGGGGGTAGAGCCTGTCGTGGTGGGGGTAATGCCCATCATAATGGCCAAAGCCGCTGCGGAATACTGGCCAGCGCTGAATTTCAGCTGGCCCCCGACGATGTAAAAGACAGACCCCTTGTTGGCATCATCGCCTTTGAGAATGCCGCCTTCCAATTCGGGGACAAATTCGGCCGTTACGGCCGCGCCCAGGTCCTCCTGAACCGAGCCGCCGATGTTAGTGACCTTTATGTCCCTGCACCCGAATACAATGTTGCCGTAGGTTGGACTAGCCATTTGTTGCCTCCATCATTTTGGTTGCTTGTTCAAACCAGCTTTCGATGAGCTGGCGACTGGCACCTGTGTTGGCGGAGACAAATTCAAGCCCCGCTTCAACCAGTTGACCGACTGTATGAATGTTCAGCCCAGCCAGCTCCGCTGCACGGTCTTTGCTCAGGCCAGAGATGACGGCCACCTGTCGGTCAGGTGCAGGTATCTCGTCATCAAGAATTTGGAATTGCTGATAGGGATAATTGCGCAGGGTTTCCAGGAACGCGGGATCGGTAATGGTAACCGTCCAGTTGTTTGCCCGGTTCCAGACTCGGCCATCCAACTCGCGCTCGCCCTCGTGACCCACAAACTTCACGCGGATACTGAGTTTTGCGGATTTCATGATTCGGGCACCTCGATAAAGGCAATGGTCGTGTTGGTTGTGGCGTCGTAATTGACGTAGACCGTGCCATCAGCCTGGATGTAATCCGGTGTAAATCCACCGATATACCGCTCTGAGTTCCCCGGCACGGTCACGCTTTTGGGTGCAATTGTTTGGCCGTCCACGGTACGGCCGAACGGGATAGTGATGACACGTGCGCCGGTGCCCTGTTTGACATGCAGCACAGTGGCGCGTCCAGGCTTAAACGCATGACCATCCACATTTGCGTTTCTGTAGGTAGCTGCCATGCCTGCCCGGCTGGTCCTTTCGATATCTACGGTTATTCTTGCCATTAGCCGATGTACCTCACGATCTCGAACCGGAGCACGTGCATAGAGGCGTCCAGTGTGGCATCTCGCCGCTCGTTCACGCTGTTTACCCAGCGCATTTCCCAAACCTTATCGGCTGGGTCACCCACCTTCTGGCGGTGGAACTTGGTGCGGGTGTAGTCTCTGGCCGCGTCAATGACGGCGTAGCCGGTTCTTTGATAAAAGAAAACTGTGCAATTAAGGCGACCGGCAAACTCGTCCGGTCCAGATGCAAACTCGCCAGGTGTTGTCACCAGCGCACAGGGCAGCAGTTCGTCATTGGCGTCAAAAGCCGCTGGCGTCAGCTGTCGGCTGATCTCGTTGGTGGCGTGGATGCCGCCGGTGAGGATGGCGCTCAACGTGCTGTCTGCCTGCATGGCTGCCTGGATCACTGTTCGCATGTAGGGATGTTAGGTGAGGTCCGCCAACGGGTTGTTGGCACAAGAAGGGGATTTTGAGGTTATACGGCCGTTACGAAGATTTCAGAGATTCGATCAGCCCAATTGCTCCAGACAGCTCGTAGGAAACTCGCTTTAGTTGCTCTAGGGTATAGTCGTCAATTGGGGATTTGCGGGCTAACAAATGGGCCTTCAAACGAAGGGGGGCCTGAAACTCGTTGCCAAGCGTGTCTCCAATGATGGTATACACCTCCTCCATCTGGATAAACCAATCCTGGCGGCGAAGGTCGCTCTCAGCTTGTGCAGCACAAAAGCGCAAAGAATGCTCCAATTTGGACACCTCAAGGCGAGCGCTGCGCACCACCTCGTCATTGGCCAGTTCGATCAATTTTGTTAAATCAACTTCCTCACCAGCGTAACGCCAGACAGCCTGGGAAAAATCCGGCACATCATCGGCTGTGCGTTTGGCAATATTGGCAACAAACTCTATAGGAAGGCCGTGGCATTTTCGTTGTTTGGCAGCTCTAATCTGCTTGAGAACACCGGCCTTATTCATCTCTATAAGCCCCCACCCTTCTGGAAGCTCGTCAACGAAAATGACGCCCCCTGGAGCAACGAAATAGGCCTCGTTCGAGTGGAGATAAGCAAACTCGCGCTTGATAGGTTTTTTCAGCTCCCGCAAGAAATCCGCTCTCGTTACTTTCACCTCATAGACGATGCAGTAACCAAGTGGGGTGCTGCCGCAGCCGGTAGCAATGGCAAAAAAGTCGATTCGCTGTCGGTTTGGTGCTGCTAACTCAGCAAACGACGCCCATTTGTCGGCGTGACGAGTACAAAGCAATCGTATTATCTTCTGCGATACCTGCTTATTGTCCAAGAGCTATCTTCCAGAAAATGTTGCCTAAACTGTAATGGTCTGAGAAGGACCAGTAGGCCATCGAAAGCGCCACGCCATTGGTAACAAGGCTGGCAGAAACATCGCCACCAATCAAGGTTTCATAAGAATCCATTGCAGGCCACGAGGAGGAGCCAGTCATCCAGCCCCGCAACTTGTCTACAAACTCGTCGCTGTCCATAAGTACGGCCGTAGCAAAACAAAGGCAATTTGGATGCAAGGGCAGAATAATTTCACCAAGCGGGTACACACCATCACCATCCTCTCCGCCTTCGGCCACATCGTCGCACTCGTCGTAGCCAGCGTGGGCGGGGCTAAGATTTATCTTCTCCTTCTCTACCCACGGCATATTTTCAAACTGCTGTCGCGTTGCCATATGATGAATAGCCTGTATCTCGGTCCGGGCCAGGCGCAGCGCGTTGTAGCTCACCCCTTGCCCGGCGCAATCTTTGCCGGTCACCAGGCCAAGGCGATTCTTGCGAGCGATGTCACTCTTGGTGAGGGTGTACAGGCGCTCCTCTGTCCAGCGAGGGCAACCCTGGTTGGCCCCCAGATACTGCTCCAGCATTTCGGCCGTATCCCAGGCGCTCTTCCCCTCAGAGATAGCCAGAGAGATAACCCGGTCTATGCCCTGACGTGATGTCTGGTCCATTCGCCAAATTCGATTGCTGAGCTGCAGGCCGTCGCTGTACACTCGCCGCTGGGCGGCATCGAGCAGCAGCTGGAGCTGGGGATCAAAAACGCCGCCAGCAACCCGCTGCTGTTCAGTCAACAGCGACGGCCGTTTCCGGCGACTCTCCTGAATCTCATCGAGGGCGGGCAGCACGATGTCGCGATGCATCACGGCAAGGGTGCCAAAGGGGATGGCCGCCGCGTGACGCATGGCCCGGCCCAATAGCTCCGCATATAGCTGGAAACTCATCCCAGGCATCGAGCGTAGCCCGCAGCGCCCGCGAGCCGATAACAGAATCCACCTTCTCCCCACCCTGCCGCAAAACGGCCGTGCCAGCATTGGCCACGTCCAGCAGCAGGCGATGAACCTCCCCCATGACGAAGAGGTTAAGGCGCACCACGGCCACCTGCTGCGCCTGGTGGACATTTTTCAGGGTGATGTCGTCCAGCGTAGCGTCTGGCAGCGCAACCTCTGCTTCTTCTATTAAATGTGGGGTAATTACACCGATATTCACGGGGTAAAACCCTTAGCCAGCGAGCTGGCAATATTTGCCAGCCGCTCAGGGTCTAAATCCCCCCCACCCTCCGGCAGCAGCAGCTCCGGCTCTACGCCCAGGTATGGGGCAATGATGGTGGCAATAATGTTGGCGGGGATGCCCAGGATTTGCATCTTTACGGCCGCTTCCACAATATTGCGAATGTCTTCTGGTGTGACCTTCTTCTTGGGCGGCCGCTTGATGGAATATTCCACCGTGTCCGGCAAGATGCCCAACAGCAACCACTGACGGTGCAGCAGCGGCTCCAGAATGTCGCCAACCACCCAGCCCCAAATCTCATCCAGAGATTCATCATACTGCTCTTTCTGGTAACCAATTACAGAGTAGTCAATATCCTGGCCATAACCCAGGATAGCCATCGGTGCGGGAGAATTGAGCCACCAGGTATTGAGGTGGTGGCGGATGTCGGTAATCTCACCCAGCTGGGCGTCGCCCTGCAGCACGCTTACATCGCCGTCGCTGTTCATGAAGAGGTCAGCCACGGCCGCAAAGGGGTTGTCCAGCACGGCCTTATTTTGCGTCTGGTATTTGGCCACGGCCCCCTCATCGTTCGTTTTCAGCTTGTGGACAAATTTTAGACCAGCGCGAGTTTTCCGGCGCACGGCCACATCCAGCTCGCCCTGGTCCATGCGCTTGTAGGCTTTTTGCCCAGCGGCCAGCAGGGGACGGCCGTACCGTTCACCCTCATCATGGTCCCACCGAGCGTGAATGATTTCCCACTCGGCCAGCCAGATGTCATCTTTGTCAGGTTTCGTTTGCCACGGCCGTACGGAATACCAGAAGGCCCGCAGCGGATCATCGAACCGGTCCAGGCCGTTGGAATTGCGGTGCATGTTGAGGGTAGGCTTGCGGGTAACGTCTACGATAAGACGTTGGTTATTGACTGCCAGCTGCAGGAACTCATCACCATCCCGCAAGCAAAGGCGTACCCAATCGTCCAGGCGGCTCTGGAGCTTAATCCGCTTCACAAGGGCATCGGCAGCTTCTTTGGCGCGGGCATCGGTAGCTTCTATCTGGAAGCCGGCTTTTGTCGCATCCCGAGCAACTGCGGCCAATATCTCTTTGGCACGGCCGTCCCCGCTAACGATTTCTCGGCTGTGCAGGATGTCGGCCATCCGCCCCTTCTTGGTTTCAAAGGCGGAGAAAATATCGGGAGCCTGGCGGCTCCGATCGTCAACAAGCTGCTGAAACTCATCGGCCGTTGTGGGTTCACTGCGGCCCCGGCTAAAAAGGCGGTTAACTGCGTCTCGTAGGCCCATATCAATCTTTCAACAGTCTATCCAGTGCGTCTTCTATCTCTGGAGCCAACAGGTCAATGGTCGGCACGATAATGGCATACATCCCACCGTGATCTAGCTCCAGATGAATACCATACTCAATCGTGTGGCCATGACTCAGATAGATCGTGACCACCCCGTCAGCGGTATGCTCTGCAATTGAGAACAAACCGCTGCGGGCATTTCCAGTGCGATCCTCCCATGGAGCACCTATTCGCATCTCGTCTTGCGCCTCAGCGGCAAAATATTCGCCTAAGGCCAGGATGGATGCAAAGACGCGTTCGCCGTACTTTTCAATGTTACGGGCCAGCGCGTCCGGGTGCTTAACCCACTGGAATCCACTGGTGGCCATGGGTTTACCCTGCGGGTGTAAATGTCGTGGGTGGTGCCAGGAGATAGGGATTCGGGTCTTTTAGGGAAGGCTTCACAGCGTTAAAGACGCCCTCCACAAAGTCATCCACCTGCTCCCGTGTAAGCGGCCAGCCCTGAGTATGGGCAAAGGTGTAGACCGCATTAACCACAAACTCTTTTTTCTGCGCGTTGGTTTCCAGGCCCAACTGCTGCTCGGCGCTCCGGATCATGGCTTCGGTAAAGCCCCATACCAGATTGAAACGCTCGGTGCCCAGCTGCGCGGCCACCTTCTCGCGAAGGACCAGGAAATAGAGCCGCGCCTGATTGGCCAGGATGGGCACAACCAGGGTGACGATGACGCTGAGCAAACCCAGGCCCAGCCGCCACAACAGTTCAGAAGTGAAATTTTCCAAGATGCTATTCATTATTGACTTAACTCCGCTTCGGCCTGCACGCTGATCTGCGTGTTCGGCCGTATAAACGTGACCCGATACAAACGGCCGTTGAGGGTGAACCGGTCGTCTTTTTGAATATCTAACGTGGTGTCACCCACCACCACGATCTGGGCCCGAGACTCTTCTGACTTTTCGCCGTTCGCCTGTCTGCCGCGGCTGCGGGTACGCTCGACACGCACTGTTTGAGCTGCCAGTATGGTGGTTGACCCACTCACATCCCGGCGCAGCACGAGGGAAACGGAGTTATCGCCGATCAAGCTGGCAACATCCGCCTTCATCTTGGCAATGTCAGCAGCAGTCAGCATTTAGCTGCGGTCCAGGTATTGCACCAGCAGCTTGCCGCCAGTAGAGGCGGTGCCGCCAGCGTTGTTGATGGTGTTGGCAGCCGTGATGGTGAACTCACTGGTGAGATCGGCAATGTCGGTGACGGCCGTACCTGCGCCAGGGAAGTGCAGCACGCTGATCAGCTCGTCAGCGGTGCTGATACCCGTCACGGTGCGGTTACCCGCGCTGCCACCAGCAACAACGGCCATCTTGAAAAGGCCTCGCGCCAGCACCCCCTCGCGGGAACCAAAATCGGTTAAAGTTTGGACTTTAGGCATGGTCAAATCTCCTCGGTCATGTAGGTGGGATACGTAGCCTGCATACCAATCGGGCCAACGTAATCTGCCACCATCTGGTCAAACTGCTCATTTAATTGGGTGATGACCGACCCAATCGACGCATTAAGGTTCGACTTGTCGATCATCACATCCCCAAACTGATACTTCCAGTTATCACCCACCGCCCCGGCATTGATGAGGCGCAGCGCCTCCGCCTGGGCTTTGGTAATAACAATGTCCTGCATTTCATCTTCCAGGTAGGGGTACACCTCATCATCATTGAGGACGTGCCCGGCGCGGTACCACATATAGAAGGTGACGCTGTAGGCGGGCGTGGGTACAAAGGTGATGGTTTTGCCTGTGATGCTGTACTGCCCAGGCAGCGAGATGCCATTGAGAGGCACGAGGCCACCCCCTGGCTGCACATACACACCGTCGCCGGTGATGGTGCTCTCAAAGCGGATGATGCCCACAAAGTCATCGGGCAACGCATACGAGGCGGTGCCGTTCACCACGTTGAGCGCGGCACGCCGCTGCATGCCGACCTTTTTGGAGAAAGCTCGAACTGACCGCTTAACGGCCGAAATCATCTGCTCGGTCGTTAGGCCAGTCGGAAAGTAAACCTCCAGCTCCTCTATCAGGTCATCCAGAGCAATGGCCATTAAGCAACCTCGAATTCCCCGTCACGCTGGAAGCGGACCAACCAGGCACCGGGATAATCGGCAACGGCCGTTTCAAACTGAGCAAACGGCACACGGCGGGACTCACCTTGCAAGATGCGACTGCCACCCAGAATGGCGGAGGCCAGGGTGTTCAGGCGGATAACCACCTCGGTAGGGCGATCTTCCCAATCTGCATAGACGGGGGTGCCGTCCCCACCTTCCGGGTCACCCGCAACGGGGTCATCTGCGACCGGTGCGGCCGTGTCATCAGACTCGGGCTCGGGCTCGGCTACGGCATCACCCGGTTCACCCGCGCCCCCAGGTTCAACATCGGGATCCGAATTCGGGGTATTTAGGTCACTTACCTCGGGGGTTGGTTCCTGGGGCGCAGGCGTACCCACGGCGGCTCCGGTCAACTCGGCCTCAGCAGCAGCCAGAATTTGATCGGCCGTTGTTTCGCCAATGCCGGAGATGTTGGTCAGCCCTTCCTTGCCAGCCTGCAGCGCCTGTACGGCCGTTTTGATACCAGCATCGTCCAGGAGCTTGCGGGTGCGTGCGTTTAGCGTTTCAAAAGACATGGTACCTCCTGATAGGGAGATGTGCGGCGGGCCGGAGTAGGGGAGCCCGCCGCACATTAAGGAAAAGGCGCTCAGCTAATTGGGCGCTTAGCTGATCTTGACGTAGGCGCCCTTGCCAGGAATCGGGGCGATATACCCGTTGTACTGCTGGATATAATACTGTTCGCTGGCCACCAACTCGCGGTCGCTGTTGTAGGTCGGGAACGGGCCTTTCAGCTCCATTGCCCCGAAGGTGCGGTACATCAGCAGCTCGCGGTTGTGAATGAGGGCGTAGGCATCGGTGAACACCGGCGAGGCGTACACATCCAGCCCCTTCATCCGCCCCACGTACCCGGCTTCGTCCAACATGGTGTCAGGACGGGCACCTGCGGCCGTGAAGAAATCGGCGTTGGAAATCAGGTCGCTGTTGGTCTTGCTCATCAGCATAATTTCCGGGGTGTAGAAGCGGTTCTCCACCTTCACCCGCGCCGTACCGGCTTTCTTGAGAAATTCCTTTTCGGAATCGGTGGCCGAGGCCCAGGTGCCGCCAGAGTTGCTGGCTACGGTGAGCACACGGCTCAAGGCATCGTGCATCAGGTTGCTGTCAATCCGGCGCATCACCTCTTTCATGAGCAGGTTGATGGTCCGGCCGACCACGTCGTAGCCCAGCTGGGAACGGCTGAATTTGATAGCCTCGTCGGTCACTTCCGTGGCCAGGCGGTCGGCAATCAAGCTCAGGTCCTCGTAGGCCACTTTGGAGCGGGCGCGTTCAATACCCAGGCCCTCACCCTTGCGGATGGCTTTGTGGGTGTAACTCACGTAGACCGTGGCCGCGTCAGCGATTGCCCCGTCGGCGAAGTTCATGAAACGGCCGTTGGTGTGGTCAATCACGTAATCGGTGCCATAGGTGTACAGCGTGCCGCCACCAGAGGCGGCGCTGCGAGCCACAATCGAGCTGGGGTCAACACGCTTGTTGGCCAGGTTCACCCAGGTGTCGTCATCGGCAGTGATGCTTTCGTCGGTGACCGTGACATTGGTGCCGGTCTCTGCCTCATATTGAGCCTCATAGAACACGCGGGTGGGGTTGGTGTCCACCGTACCCACATCGAAGATGCTCAGCGCCACCAGCTGCGGGAAAGCCTCGTCCACGATGGCCCGGAGCACGCTGTAAGGCGAGTTCAACTGGCTGGTGGTCATAGCCTCCTGCCAGTCGTGGGCTTCCTTGGCCAACTGGCGCTCAAACTGCTTGTCGAACGCTTCCAGGTACAGCTTGGTGAAGCGTGCGGCCCGGCTGGTCTGGCTGCGATTTTGGCGCGGCTGCCAGAAGTTGTGGGCAATCATGGATTCGGTGATTTCATAAGCAGCCCGAGCAAACTCAGGCACATTAGCTTCGGCTTCAATCATCGGCACGATGTGCTGCACACGGCCGTTGCCACCCATACCCATTTGGGTCAGACGCTCTTTGGCGACCAGGGGGGCGAACAAGGCTTTGGCCTCTTCCAATTTGGTCTTGGCAATTTCCGCGGTGGCCGCTTCGCCGATATAGGCCTTCACCCGGTCCTTATACAGTTCGGGATAGGGCAGCTCAGCAACGGCCGTTTCCACGTAAGTGGCGGCTTCACGAGCCAGGTCTTTGGCGCGGCCCTCGTCCAGCTTTTTCTGCTCAGCGGCCAGCGCTTCGGCCAGGTTGCCATCGGGGCCAATGCCCAGGCGTTCGCGCAGAGCTTTCTCGGCCGCAGCAGCGGCAGCCTGTTCTTTGGCTTGGACTTCGACCAGTTCGGCCTGACGTTGGGCTTCGGCCTCTTCCAGCTTGGCAGCCTTGTCGGCAGCAGCTTTGGCGGTTGCCTCGGCCGTTTTCACGGCTTCTTGCAGCTCTTTGATTCGAGCTTCGGCCGCATCAACGGCAGATTTGTCTTTGGCTTCACGCAGGGATTTCAGTTCTTTCTGCGCTTCGGCCAACTGTTGTTTGAGTTGTTCAATGTCCATTTCGTTCGTCGTGCCTCCATTTGCACTTTCTTGGAATGCGGTGACGCCAGCACCGGCAAAGCCTGGCTCCAGGACCAGATCGGCCCCGGTTAAGCGCAGCCAGATAACCTCATCGATGGTTTCGTCACCCTCTTTAACTTGCTCACTCTCGCCGTAGGCCCTAAGCGAGATAGGAGGCATCACTCCCGCTCGCATAACCGACAGGACATCTTTGCCAACGGCCGTTTCCACGACATTGCCAGCGATGTAGACCCAGCCGTCCGATTCGTCGAACCAGACGTCGTCCCACACCACCACAACTTCGCGGAGCATTGGCCGCTGATACTTGTCCCCCGGATGAGCATCCTCGCCGGTCAGGATGGCGCGTGCCTGGGAAAAGCTCTCGTGCAGGTGGGAGCGCGCTTCTTCCACCGCATCACGGAGCACAATCCGCCGATACCGCCTGCCATTGCGATTTACCACATCCGCTTCGGCTAATTTGGCCTCTACACGCGGCACACCTGGTTTCTTCTTGTTCTTGGCTTCAACCAGGCGCACTGCGCTTGCATACGTTTCTGTAAATTTGGAGCCGCGCTTGAGGCGCTGCTCTGACATAGGGGCTGGCTCTCCTCCCCCGCCCTGGCTGCCGGGCAACTGGTAGCCCAGCTCGATCACTTCCCAATCCTCACGAGGGGCAAACGTCACCTTGGCACCATCGCGCTGATAGGCGACCATGTAGAATTCGTCGATGGGCAGCTGGCTGCTGGACACCACGATGAATTCAGCAAAGGTGTCCTCAACGTTGAACCACTCGCCGCTTTCATAGTCCCAATTGCTGGGGAACGTCTTGTGAAATGCCCGCACAATGACGTGCCGGGTGTACTCGATGGAACCCTTTACCAATTCAGTTAGCGGGCTGCCCCGGTTAATACGCTTTTTCATGCCTCTCTCCTTGGCAGAAGATCAAAAAGAGCCAGACTTTTACTGTCTGGCTCTTAGGCTATGGCATGGACGCCAACGGGTTGTTGGTGCGTCGTATGTGGTTTTGGGAATTCGGGGTAACTAAATCGCTATTCTGCTACTCACCTTTTAGAATGAGCTTGATGGTTCGCGCCGCCCCCTGATTGACCGGAACGCCGCTGGTGCCGCTGCGGACTTTGATCCAACGGCCGATGCCGATCAGATCGTCAGACCCCAGAGCAATGGCACGAGAAGCGGCAGCAGTGATGGTGAATTCGGTTGCGGCCTTGTCGTACACATTATTGTAGGTGCCGGTTTCAGTAACGGCCGCTTGCAGCGTGAGGTTGGCTGCGGTCCAGGCATCGGGCATCACAACACCAACCAGGGTTTTGGTACCCAGATACACGGCCGCGCTGAGTGACGCGCCGTTGGGGATTACAACATCAATTACCGCATCGTTCATGATCCAATTCCTTTTTTAGAGTGACATATAGCGGCAGGGTAACGCACTGCCACCAACGGGCTATTGGTCAAATGGCCGCAGCAAGTCCCCGTCTCGGGTGGGGGACGGCCGTTGCTTACGGTAGTTTTACCCCACTGTTTGCTATCCTCAATTTGTAATAATACTTATCACCAAGCGCTCGCACCTTTTGGGGGTCCGATTTTCTGCCGACACCGTTGCATAAGGGAGACATATCATATATTAACTTTTCCTCATATCCCTTTCGTGCATCTTTTCCCGAAAGACGCACGGCTTCGTGCTGGCTCACATCATACAATTGGCACCACAGTTCTACATGCTGCTTGGGCAAACCCATTCCCTTTACAATATCTGCGGCGTCATACATATCTACTGTAATATTTTCTATCCCGGCAACCTCAATTGCTTCACTTAAGTTGCGGTTTGTTCTTTGCTTCCTAAAATGCTCCCAAACCCTTGATGGAGCATAGGTGCTTTCGCCAATATAAAGGATGTCCTCGCCGCATCTAAAAACATAAACGTAATAGTCGCCATCTGGATACGTGTCGTTTTTGATTTCTTCGTAATTGGTAGCAATCACTTTTGCTCTCTCCTGTTCCAGTTGTGATAATTGAGAAAAAAGGGCGAAACGGCCGTTTCGCACAAAGTATTAGGCGCGGCAGCTTCTCGCGGGTGGGGCGATCGTAACGATCTCGGGTCACAGAGATAAGCCAGTGTCTGTGGTTGTAACAACCACAGAGATGTCTGTTCGTGTAACACGAACGGACATCTCAACCATCCGTGTTAGGCGTACAGTTAGCCTCGTCCTCCGGGTCGTCTCGCTTTGGTTTCCCTAGTACCTCTGGCGCGAGTCGGCAGATCGTGACGAGTCCGTCGCTCGGATCGATGCCTAGGCGCTCGCGGAGATGTTTTTCGCTCCACTGGAGGTAATCTTCCTTCTCGCGACGCCAACGCGCCCTTGCCTCCAGAAACCTCACCACCAACGGATGGTCTGCCGGGTACATCTTCAGCATTTCTTCCAGCTTTTTTTCTGCGACAGGACGCACCTCTTCGATTCTCCGTAGTGCGTCCTTCAGCGCTGCCAAATAAACTTCCAGGTTTTCACCCTCAATACCACTCAAAAGCTCTTCGGTTCCATCGTGTGTCATGTTATTATCTCCATCTTGGATATTTTTACACAAAATAAACTACCCACCACTCCCCCCAACGGCCGTTTTCACATCTGCCCGGTCCAGGATGGCCGTAGCGGCTTCGCGTCGGACACTGGGGTCAGAGTGGGCCAATAGGCACACCAGTGTATGGACCGCTGCGGGTGCCGCAATTTCGAACCTTTCATTATTCTGACGAATGCGATCACTGACTTTATTGTAAAGCCCGACGCACTGATCGACCGCGAAGCCGTGCTCAGCCATCAGAATCTGGGCCACGGTCAGCATTATCTGACCAGCTAAATCTCCCGGCGCAGGCGCACCCAACCTCACCACAGACATATTCTCGCTCCTTATCTCAATATTACTCACGGCCATCCTCCTCGACTGTCGTCTCCTCAACGGCCGTTTCTGTACCCTGAACCAACTTGGGATATGGTTCGAGGTAACCCATATCCCCCTCGTGTTTGGGAACCAAGGCTACGGCCGTGACTGCGAGAATTTTTGTTACAACCTGCGGCCCATCGGGGCTGAGCTGGTCTGACTCCACAACCATACTGAGCGCCGGTCGGAGGTTGGCGGCGACGGCTTCATCAAGTGGCGTTTCAAAATATATGACCAACTGGCCATCCACAAGCCGAACCTGGCCAATGGCATCCTCCAGGCGATACCCAGGCCACAAGGGAGTCAGGTTATAGCTAACAAGCGTGCCAGGCAGCATTTGCCGCACCAGTTCCTTTGCCTCATCGGATAATGTGTACCCGTTGAAGGACTCGCCCATCAACATGCCGTCATGCAGAACATAAGCGCCATATGCCTTACTCATCTCCATCCTCCTCAACGGCCGTTTTTCTGGCCACTTCTCAAGTTTTCCAACATGTGGTCAAGATCGCTGGATAAATCCCATAGCGGTTCCAGGATCGGGTACGTTGTAACATCTGCGCTCATCAGGCCGGTTTTTGGGATGTGCACGGCAAAATCGTCAGGCAGCTTAGATTCGATAGTAAACAGTGCTCGATCTAGCCAGTGCATGATGTCATCAAGAACGGCAATCAGAACCTCACTGTTGCCCGCGCTGGCTTGAATCAACCGGGAGAGGGGAATAGCCACCAGGGTTTCGTTGATAGAATCCATTATGCATCCCCCTCGACGGCCGTTAATGCCTCAGGCGCGGCCGTTCCCTCTTCCGCCCACGCCGCCTGGCCACCACGCAGCACGGCATTGTTCTGGCGGATGTGTTTGACCACCTTTTCGCCAAACTCGACACACTGATCTTGGGTAAAGCCATAGTCACCTATCAGGACCTGGGCCGCAGCCGTCATTATCTGGCTGGCCGAATCCTGGCGCACCTGCATCTCAAATGCCGCCTCGCGCAGCGCCTGGCGCTGTCTGCCGCTTACCTTGGTTTTGATTTTCTTTCTCATGTCCTTCCCTTTAACCTAAATCGTTAATGGCGCCGTGGTCGGTGCGACGGCCGCCCAGAATGCTGTCATCCAGGATGGCCCACACGGACGGCTCTGGTTGATAAATTGGAACGCCTCCGGCGCTGATCTTCTCCATCAGCTGCCTAACCCCTTCCCTTGAGCGATACCCTGCTATTTCCATAACGCGCTCCACGGTAATACGTTTGTCTCGGCTGGTGAGCATGACAAAAACCACCTTGGCCGAGCGCCCCTGCGGGCTCATATCCTCGTAGATTAAGCTCATTGTTGTTGTGACTAGATACCGCTCGTCTGCCTCCTAAGTAAGTCCCAACTGGTCGGTCGTAACGACACGGCCGGTTCCGACTTCTAATTTTTTCTCAATCTCGGTAAAAATGTGCGGCGGAGCTGCGCACAGAACAAACCCATCACCATCGTCTGGCGAACGGCCGTATTCCTTCTTGAACTCGTCCTTATCCACCAGGCGCTTGATGGTCTTACCCGATCGGTTAACCCACTTCCACTTGCGGGCCGTCAGGTCAACCTCCAGTTCGTTAGGCGGGTCTACAACCTGGATACCCTTGATGGTCTCCCCGGCCTCGGCGTACATTTCCGTGACGATGAGATCGTAGGCATTGGGGTCATGAGCAGCAGAGCCGAAGTGAACTTCAATCACCTTGAACTCATCAAACGCTTCCTCCAGCTCAATGTCCATTTTCAACAGGTCGATAGTGCCCCCACCAAAGCCGCCTGTGCCGTCCACGCGGATGTGCAGCTTTGTGACGCCCAGCCTGGCCAGGCGCAGGGCAGCTTTGCGCGTTTCCTGGTAGTAGACATTGTTGTCTAACTGGAAAAACTGAGCCTGCCGCCAGATGCGGCCCGCATGGCGAATGTAGAGCGTGCCAAAGTCGCTGCCGCGCCGGGCGGCATCAATTCCCATGTAAGCCGTTGTCAGGTCGTGCTCGACCGGATTTACCTTACGTGCAACGGCCGATTCGTAGCGGCCAGATGGGATGAATGTATCATCACTGGTTTCCTTGGGGGCAATCCCCATGACACGGAAGAGGTATTCATTGTTTGGGCGATAAATGACGCCCGGTTCCCACGGCAGCTCGAAAGTAAACCAGTCGGGGTTGTGCTCTGGTACAACGCGGCAGTGTTTTTCTACCATGGTCAGCACATAATCGCGGCGGACCGCGCCGGGCACAACCTCACGGCCGTGGAGCACGTTGGGGTGATGGTGGCAGCTCATGCGGAAATTAACCACATCCGACTGCCCGCGCTGCCGGTGAAACTTGCTGGTCCGGGTGCGCGGGTTGGCCGTCATGATCACGATGGCAATACCACCAGAGGCCATAGAGTCCACCGCGTCCCACACAAAGTCGGCGACGCCCTCGGCTTCATCCAGGATGAACATCAGGTATTTTTCATGCTGCCCCTGGGCACGTTCGGTACCGGCGTTGTTGGCATTGTTGGTAGCCTTACCCTTGGCGAAGTGATTGGGCTTGTATTTCAGCTCTGGCTTTTCTAGGACGGTGCCGGGCAGGTCGATGTTGCGGCGACGGTCGGTGCGGATCTCCTTCCACAGCAGATCGTTGATCTGCTCGTAGGTTGGAGCGAAGGTGTACTCAATGCAGCCATCGGTCTCTTCTTCTGCAACGCAGTCGAAGAAGTGAGAAAACAGGCCAGATAAAATCTTGGTCTTGCCCGTGGTGTGACCCGCCTCGATGCGCAGCCGATTTTGAACCGTCTGTCCCGGCTGCCAGTGCTGCAAATCGGCCGTAGCTACGTGGCCTTTCTCCCACTTGTCCTTTTCGTGCAGCTGCAGCAGAGCCAGGCGATACGCTTCAATAATCTGCACCTGTCCGGGATGTTCGGCCGTGCCGCTCCACGGCGTCCAGCCCAGGCGCTCCACAATGTAGGTGTATGGGTCGTACTTGTAGCCAGACAGGGTGGGATAGGTGTACTGAACGGCCGTTTCCGTCTGGCGGCGGCGGCGCTCCTTGGCTGCAGCCAGGCGCACGTCGGCAAGGGTGGTAATCTGGCGGGTAGTGGTAGGCATCATCATTTCAACAATGCCTCAATCACATCCTGGGGCGATCGAGCGTTTTGCAGCGCCTCAATCTGCACCAGGGTCAGGGCGGTCATGTCGATGTTATTCAAAATGAGGTTCATCAACTGGCCTTCTTTGGACGCCGTTTCCACGCCTGCCCGATCCAGGATGGCCGTAGCAGCCCGGTATTGGACGTTTGGGTCGGGGTTGGCCATCAGGGCCACTAACTTGCCGGCCGCCGTAGGCGCAGCCAGCTGCAGGCGCTCAGTGGCCAGTTGCAGCGACCTCACATATCTACTGTCCTGCCACTCCTTGGCCAGTGTGCTCAGCGCTCCCAGGCAATCGGCAAAAGCCGGGTCTAGCTTCCATTTCGTGTGATAGGTTTTGACGTTGCAGGTGTCAGGGCGGCCAAACACGGCCGTTTCCGACTCGCCAGCCAGACGCGCATCCACAATGGCCAGGATGGTGCGGATCATCTTCTCCACATGTGGGTGGTTGTTGTGCGCCTGGCGCAGATCGTCGAGCGCCGATCTCGCCGCTGCCTCTTTTAGCCAGCCGTCGTCCTTCTTCTCTGGCTGGGCGGGCTCCTGCCCAATAGCAGGCAAGGGTGCTACCTCTTGGGTAGCGGTCGGCAGCGTGGCCATAAAATCCGCAACCTTTGGATTCACCGCCACCTACCCAGCAGCCAGCCGGCCGTACCCAGTAATATTCGGTCAACGGTGAAATGGTATTCAGGTCCGCGGTCTACGCCTTCCTGCCAGACGATGTACCCATCTTCTACCCCATGGCCACAGCAGGCAGAGATTGCGCCAGGGATGTAGCCCAAACAGGCATCATGTCCAGCAGGGGTTGGTGGGCGATGGCAGAGGAAACACGGCCGTTCCTCGGCGGGATCGGTGGGCACGGGCGTGCCGTCTGAGCGATAGCGCCACACCTCCACCACATCGTCATAGTAGACCTCGTGGCCACGGGAGTGCGCTCTAGCTGTCACGGGCGTCCCCCATTCCATCTCGGAAACGCTCAACGGCAATTAGGTTTTCCTCATGCTGCGCCTCAAGGCGCTTAAGCTCAACATCTTTGGGGAGAGCGGTTGTCGGGTAAGGTTGCCCCGTTTCGGTTCGCACAAATGTAAAGGGAGAGGCCACACCGTTGCTGAAATAGGCAGCAGCCTCCAGCGCCAACTGCAAGGTGACAATAGGGCTCATGGGTTGGCCGGACTTTTGCTCAGCGTGGCGCAATCTAACCCACACGGCGACCAGGGCATATCTGTCACCGCAGCCAACGGCCTCGTACCCATCTTGAGACCGAAGGACGGAAAATTCATCAATCACCTTGTATAGTTTGCCCCTGTAGCCCACCAGGAACACCCCGCCAGTCTCCTGGCTTTCTTTTACGGCCGTAAATCCACCCTTCTTCATACACTCGCGTAATGCCGGCACAAACCGGGTGACCATGTAGGCCATGTCGTCATCACAATCGTTTTCGGGTGGGGTGAACTCATATTGCAGCAGCTGGCCCATGCGGAAACTGGTGGTATATCCCATCACAAACTCGCCCAACTTGAACACCTTGGGGGCGGCCTGAATGCGCGTGTCCCACCCCGATGTGGCCGCAGAATCGCCGCCCAGATAAACAACCCCCTTATGTTCCATTCCTACGATGCAGGTCATATCAAAAACCCCCCTGGTGCCAATTCGTAGACCTCCCTACTAAGACGGCGAGCTTTATCTACTACAGCGCTAGATTTATGAGTTTCCATCCAGGCCACAAACGCCAAAGCCATTTCGTCCAAATCGTGTTTGGTTACCGCCAGAGCCTGAACGAGTTCCTCACGGGTCATGTCGCCAATAGGCTTGGCAGATTCATGGCTTCGGGACCACACATACTGTTCTGTCAAGGCGAACGACCACTCTTCTTTGTCGCTGTCAAAATCAAACCACCGACTCAGCATACGGCCGTCATCATCAACAAATGGCTTCGCCGGTTTATCTGTAAAACCACGGATAATATCTGTCATTACAATCGCCTCACTTGAGATTGATAACCTCGTCTACTTGTTCCCCGGAAGTAGTAGCAATAGCTGTATACACCCCGCCGCCTTCCTGTGCCCATGTATAGCCAGCTTCTTTTAGCACTTTGTGTATCAGCGCAGATGTTTCTGGATGCAGCTTGAAGTCTGGTAGTTGTTTACCCACCCACTCCGATATATCCCAGTGCCCCTCATACGCCCTACTGGCTCCATGCCAGTCGGCCACCATTTCTCTCACGTCGGCATCGGGCATCGGCAACGGCCGTCCAGCCCACTGGCCACTACGGGGAATCCAGTAACTCCAATGATGGGAGTTTCGATTTTCATGATTCAGCCAGGCCAGGGCGAAGTCGTGCTCCACCTGCCCTACGTCAAATGGGAAAGACGGCCGTGTCAGACCGCTGACATGAGGCGGGACAGCGTTCCACGCCTCCATCTCCTTTTTGTACCGGCGCAGCTCGGAATAGCGCGCATAACGGCCGAATTCAGCGAGGGTAAACTTGGTCCAGTCGTGGAAGATGAGGCGCAGGAATGGCACACCCAACTTGCGGCCTGCCAGGTAGACATACCATTTGTGCTGCCAAACGCTGATAAAGTGACGTAAATACACCGATATAAGAGTCATCGCCACCACCTGTGCTTGATGTCACGCGCAAGGTCAATGATCATCAGGTATGTGTAGCCGTGCCACGAGAGAACGGATGCCAATGCCAGTACCCACGTCGGACGGCCGTTGAACAGAGATGATTCGTAAAATCGCCTGCGCATCCAGTATTCAACGAACGTGAACGGCACCCCGATGATGTACGATTCCCAAAAGCCAATCATGCCCGCCGTCTCCCATCCCACCCTGGCTGCCTGGAATAGCACCGCCATCATATGCCACACTATCGGAGGGGGTGGATTGGGTGGACGCCACTTCTTTTTGGATTTTCTGAGTGCAATTGATGTCATCACATTGGCTCCAGGCGCACACCCACGTAGGGGACGCGCCACTGGTTCATTGGCTCCATGTAGGCTTCCACAGCCTCTACCAATCGCATGTTGAATTTCTTGGGGGCAAGGTGCAGCATGTACTGGATGTGCATATCGAAGAACTGGCCAGTGAGGGCGCTCATCACAGAGAGGCCATCAAAGGTCAGCCCCATTGCGTTCAGAGCCACCTGGGGAATCTTGGCCCGCTTTGGCCCTGGCCCACTACGGCCGATAGTTAGGAATACCGTCAACGGCCGTCCGTTGGCGTTGGTCAGCATGGCCACCCAATGGGTCCAGGGTGAGCCGTAGGTGTCAATGTCGATGACATTCTGCACCCAACCAGGCTGAGCCAGAATCCGGGCCGAATCGATCTGCAGCCGGCCCTTCTTGTACTTCTCGTCGACGCCCCAATAACCAGCAAGTTGGTATTCTCTCTCCAGGTGCGACCAGATCACGCGCTCTCCCTGGCAGCAGTCCAGTACGTTGGGCGGGTCTCCCTGGCCAGTGTGGTACCGGTCCAGGAAGTAGCGGCGCAGCAGCAGCTTAGGCGCCAACGTGGAATTGTCCTTTTGGTAGATCGGCTCGCTCACGAATCCCGCTCCTCGTTGTTGGTGGTCATTTCCAGGATGACATCGGGATTGTTGGCCAGATGGTCAATAACGGCCGCAATAGCACCAAACTTAACGACGGGGATACCAATGAGCGCCCACACCATGTTTGGCGGCGGTTTGGCTACATCTAGCGGCTTGAGCTTGGCCTGGTTATTGCCCTCCCCCACTTCGCCGAGCAAAGCCATAAATTCAGCATCGGTGAAACCCGCGGCGGCCACCATCTGCTTGTCGAAGTCCTGTACCTCTTGCAAGATGCTGGCCATCTGCACGTCATCATCCAGGCTGCGCCGGGTATGTTCATTGTCAGCCACCAGGTATGCCATCACCTTTTGGTGCGGCCAGCTCTCCGGGATGACGCGACAGTCCAGTTCCTTGAGCCCCTCCAGTCGAGCAGCCTCACCCAGGCCATGACCAGCGACAAACACGTAACGGCCGTTGGCCTGGCGCTGCACCACCACGCTCTGTACCTGGCCACCAAACTGACGGATGCTGGTGCGCAGCCCGGCAATCTGCTCTGCCGGATGCCGTCGATAGTTCATGGGGTGGGGGTCTATCAACCCTATTTCAATTCGCTCGCTGGTAATCTGCTGTTCGATTTCTTCTTGTTTGGCTTTAGCGGCCATTTCTTCCTCACTTCTGCCCCAAACAGGCCAATTTCATATGGCTTTCGTTTGGTTTTGCTTTGGTTTTAATGCGGAAATTCGGGGTAAATACTCGCTAATGTGGCTACGCGAAGCGCATCATCTTCTCCCCCGAAAGTCGCGCTGCTAGTCTGCTCCCACGTGGTAGCGCAGCACGTTGATCTGGTGACGCTGCCAGGACGTAACTGCCTTGGGTGTACGTCTGGCCTTGCGCTCCAGGATGGCTAATGCGCCCTTGCGATTCATGCGCTTGACCTGGCCCTGAACGGTCACCGGGCTTTCCTTAAGCAGACCGGCGATGTAGCTCAACGGGTTGAACTTCCAGTGCTCCCGAATGACTTCCTCAGGCGACAAGGGACGATCTTCCACAACAGGCTTCTGGTTCATGCGATTCCTCCATTCGATTGGTGATAAAAGTTGGGTTTAACGGCCGTGATAAAAGGCCGCATGGTGAAGATGCGGCCATCGAACTGCATAGGTAATGCAACCACGGAAAGCGGACGACCATTTAGATTGTGTTTGTAGGGGAAAGAGATGCAGCTGTCATTCCTCCCACGATTGCAAGCGCCTGCCAGCGCTGGATGCTATGTCAACTCCTGCGGAATATTATAGGCGCAAGCCCCTTACGTGTCCAGTTACGGCCGTTGCATAATGTTAGGCGTATGGTTGCCTCGCGCTGGCGTGCGTGGGCGAGGATGGCGTCATTTTGCTCGGCGAAGGTGGTGCGGTGATGCATCAGCACTCCTCCTCCCCGGCAACATCTTGCCAATCTTCCACACACTCGTCGCAGCCACCGTCGATGTCATCCTCGAAAAATAAATCTTGCACTAAATTGCCGCAGTAGTTGCATTTCTGAGGCGATAGCCTCCAGAGATTCAATAGACGGCCGCTTTTAGTTGTTTCCGATCCTTCCAGAGCGAAGCCCATGCGGGCATACCAGCCGTTGCTGGGAAGATCTGCGGGGCACTTGGCAAAAACAGACGACGCCTCGGGATGACGGCTTTTCATCGCCTGCAACATTAGCCGCCCGATGCCCTTGCAGCGTTCCCCTGGTAACACAATAATTTCACGGATGGTGAGCTGGCCATCCCTACGCAAGTGATAATGCAGCAGGCCGCCTGGCCACAGGATCAGCTCCCGTCTATCTGCGGATTCCATAAGGGTTTCAAAAATCATGGCTGAGACTCCTCGGCGACGGCAGTTGCATCTTCGACACGATCCAGGTCGTAAAGAATGCTCCAAAGTGCCTCGATAACCTCGCTCTTCACCATTGCCTCAATTTTATGATTGTGTAGGTTCAGCCAGTCGCGCTCGTCGCGTAACCTCGATATTTTTTCGCGCCACCGAGCTTTTACCTGATCAAGCGTCATCGTTTTCATGATTCCTCCTGGACAACGGCCGCTGCCCGTTGATACCGCCCCCAGGCCAGCGCTGACGGCTCCTCGGGCACGGTCCACAACTGCTGCATTCCCCGACATTCCACAGGCTTGATTGCCTTCGCGTCGGGCACATGCCAGGCAAAGCGGCCAGGCGAATAGTCGCCGAAGTACGCCTCTGGAGCAGATGGTGGCATGGTGATATTGCCGTAAACGGCCGTTTCCCCATACTCTACCGGGGTGCGATAGCAGCCGGTCATGCTGCCAATGGCCAGAATTGACCCATAGTGGAAGTGTCCGCTTTCGGTATAACCATGCGCAGCCAACGTGTCTATGATCACACTGTTAAGCTCGCGCCAGTTCACCTTGCGCTTGGCGGAGTGGATGGCCAGTGGGCCGCGGTGTTCTGTTCCCCATGAGCGGGTCTCAAATAGCTTTAAGCCCAGCGCCATGAGCGTGGCCCACGGCTCCCAAAGCGTGATGGCCTTCAACACTTTCGGCATAGCCAGCCCGTCCACACGGCCGTTGCCCCCACTCTGCTGGCGCAGCCAGGCCGCAGCCTTAACCACAACGTCACCATGACACACTTGCGGGGCACACCAACAGATAATCGCCGTATTTTCACCGATTTTTTGCAGCTCCTCCAAAACGGCCGTTTCACCCTTCTTGATCCGCGCCCACAGGTACTGCTTGTACAGCTCAACGGCCGTTTTCCGGTCTGTCCGGTCGTCAATACGGTATGGGTTGGCCAGCGGACTGCCCGGCAGGCCGCAGCGGGGGTTGGCTCGCCCGATGTACAGCCAGTCGTCGCCGTAGGCCGATTTTATGGCATAGATGGAACCATAGAGTTTGAAGTTAACGACGGGCATCTTCCCTCTCCTTGGCTAAACGCTCGATATCATCCACAAGGGAAGCGGGCAGACTGTTCATATAGCTCTGCCAAACGTTGAACAATACCTCTGCTGCAGCAGCGACGTGGGCACGCATTGATTCAAAAACTTCGCCAATTTCCACAAAAGCCTCACGCACGAGCTGAACCTCTTCATCGGTGGGCGGGATGCCTGCTTTTACCTTTTCGACAATAGCGTCCAGATTCGGCTTATCCATGGCCAGCCTCCACGCCAATGAGCATGTTGCCGGGAGTCACTTCCCGAGCGCCGATCACCTTGACGCCCATCAGCTCGACCTCTCCCCCTACCTCGCCTTCATTGACCTTGCAATGGGTAGGCTTTTTACTAAAACGCTCCACATACCGCTCGATTGCCCGGCGCAGCCGGATTTCCAGCTTTTCGCCGCTGTTATCGAATAGTTGAATGCCATCTATTTGAATACTCACTGTCATTTCTCCATTGACTTGACGGCCGTGCCTGCTGCCACGCACGGCCGTCTGCTTAAGTTTTGCCCTAGAAACTAAAAGGGGATGTCGTCCTCTTCCGTGGCGGAGCCGCCAGAGGCATAGCCA
>ERZ761580.5-NODE-5-length-114207-cov-20.565299_pt1 | contig 114207 bp, 124 predicted proteins | sample MGYA00433097_ERZ761580 | MGnify/ENA primary metagenome ERZ761580 (study PRJEB28899, sample SAMN03785562) | bioreactor sludge metagenome | biome: EBPR Sludge; feature: EBPR Bioreactor; material: 0.22µm filtered reactor supernatant | place: Saint Lucia: Queensland... | reverse complement strand
TACCTTTCAACACTTTTTTTATGAAAATCAATACTTTTTCACCAGATAAGAGTGAATACTCACAGGTATTGACTACTATTGCGAAGCCGCCAAAAACGTTAGATTACATTGGAAAGTTACCCGAAACAAGACTGACCTCTGTGGCGATCGTTGGAACACGCCGGCCGTCCACCTACGGCAAAGAGGTAACACACCGGTTGGCCTACGACTTAGCAAGCCGGGGCATAGTTATTGTAAGTGGTTTGGCGCTCGGCGTTGACGCAATTGCTCACAAAGCCGCTCTTGAAGCAGGCGGTACGACCATAGCAGTGCTTGGTAACGGATTACCTAAAATACAGCCATCGAGCAACCGCGGACTCGCCGACCAAATAGTGGAGCAGGGCGGGGCGATTATAAGCGAATATGCGCATAACGAAGACGCTCGGCCGCATTACTTTTTAGAACGGAACCGGCTGGTTGCCGGCCTGGCCGACGCAATTATCATAACCGAGGCAGCGACCAGAAGTGGCACGTTAAACACGGCAGCGCACGCGTTGGAACAGGGCAAAGAGATCTTCGTGGTACCCGGCAATATTACCAGTCCACTATCGGCTGGTTGTAACGCACTACTGAAGCAGGGCGCTCGGGTAGTAACCGACTGCCGCGACGTGCTCGATGTCATCGCGCCCGAGGCTGCACTAACCCAAGCCGCGCTACCACTTGGGCAAAACGAACTTGAAACGAGACTTATCACTCTTATAGCCAAGGGCATGCGTGACGGCGAAGAGCTACTGGCCCGAAGCAGGGTAGACCCAACTGAATTCGCCACCACACTTACCATGCTTGAGCTGTCCGGCACCATCCGGGCGCTTGGTGCAAACCAATGGACTTTACGTTAAAAATGTGATATAAATATGTCGCCTGACGCGAGATACGCGTTTGGAGCACACGAAAGTGAGGTGGGCCGTGGTTGACGCGGAAACCAGTCTCGATTCCCCGCAGGAGCCGGGCTGCACATTCTGCCCGAGCAACGGTAGGGTCAAGGTCATCCAGACCTCACCGAGCGGAAACACGATTTTCGTCCAGGTGATGGTGGAAGAAGACGGCGTCTACGTGCCTGCACCGGGCGCTTACTTCGTTCTACCGGTTGGGCACTACGCCCCAGCGGACGAGCTGCCGTTCGACTTCTGGCGTGAGATCAACTGGCACATCCGCGAGAGTGGCATAACGTTCGACAACGACGGTGTGAACCGCACCGGGAAGGGTGGCGCCAGGATCACCGAACATCTCCACTACTGGCTCATGCAGGCACAGCCAGGCGATCCCGCCCTAGGGCTATACACGCTTCGCGCGAGCTACCGCAAGGCTATCCAGGACAGAGATGCGTCTCTGGCTCAGATCAGCCGGCGGAGCAGACCGCACACCTGGTAGTGCTCACCCGCATCAGGCGTACCCCACCGATCATTGATCGAGTGGGGTTTTCGCTTTTATAAGGGGTTACGCTGCGTTCGCCATAGAGCGCAGGCTGATTTTCAGCTCTGCAATCTCACGGCGTAGACGTACCATTTCATGGAGATCAGCGTCGGGATTCTTCTTCTTTTCATCCTCAGTCATATCGGCAACCTCGGCATCAAGTTCCCCCTCGAGTTTCCTGAGGGCTTCATATTCTTGAATGCCATTTTTTTCGCCTTCGACCCAGGTTCGAACGGCTTCTTTAAATAAAGGGTTCTTCGCGATAAGTGCGATATATTGTGCCCTAAGCTCTTCAAGCCGGTCTAAAATTTCGAGTCGCTGCTCGACCGAACCAATATGTAAATCATGACTAAGTACACTGCCTGAGTGTTCTAAGGTTTCTGCCATATCTTTACTCCTTTTCTTTTTGTTATGGCGCCGTACGTGTTGGTTTAAAGTGTGCCGCGTCTTAAAATCCAGTATGCTCCCGTGGTTTTTGCCCGTCAACAGTCAATTTTACAAAACGAGGCAAGTTGCGTAGTATAGGCAGTTGTGTCACGCTGAATAGATAAGCACAATGAGTAAGAATCTTGTAATAGTAGAGTCGCCAGCAAAGGCGAAGACCATAGAAAAATACCTCGGTAAAGACTTTACCGTACTGTCTTCGATTGGGCATATCCGCTCAATCGTCAAAAAGACCAAAGACGGCACGCCGCCAATCGACATAAAGAATGGCTTTAAGACCACCTACGAAGTCGACCCCGAAAAACGTAAAGTTATTACCGAACTCAAAAAGGCTGTTAAAGCTGCCGATGACGTCTGGCTTGCCACCGATGAAGACCGCGAAGGAGAGGCAATTGCTTGGCACCTTTGCGAAGTACTTGGGCTTAATGTCGAAAAGACCAAGCGCATCGTGTTCCACGAAATTACCAAAGACGCCATTACCGAGGCGATTAAAAAGCCGCGAACGGTCGACATGCGACTGGTAGAGGCGCAGCAGGCCCGCCAAATTCTGGACCGGATCGTCGGGTTTGAGCTCAGTCCGGTCGTATGGCAAAAAGTTCCAGGCGGTAAGTCTGCAGGCCGCGTGCAAAGTCCGGCGGTCCGCCTGCTCGTGGAACGTGAGCGTGAAATACGCGCATTTGAGGGCTCGTTCCAATTCCGCGTGACAGCGCTGTTCACCCACGACGGCGAAGATTTTAAAGCCGAATTGCCGCAGCGATTCGATACCGAAGCAGAAGCCCAGGCATTCCTTGAAAGCTTAAAAGACGCGACGTTTAGCGTGTCTGACGTCACTAAGAGCCCGGCAAGCCGCAACCCCGCCGCACCGTTCACTACAAGCACACTACAGCAAGACGCCAACGCGAAACTTGGCTTTGGCAGCAAAGCGACTATGTCGAGTGCTCAAAAGCTCTACCAAGCCGGTAAGATTACCTACATGCGTACCGACTCGGTCAATTTGAGCGGGCAGGCAATTGCCTCAGCCGCCTCATATATAAAGAGTACGTACGGTGAACAATACTCACAGGTGCGGAAATTCAAAACCAAGAGTGCTAGCGCACAGGAAGCCCATGAAGCTATCCGCCCAACCGACATGTCGCTTGAAAAGGCTTCGAGTAACGAGTACGACCAAAAACTCTACGACTTGATCCGCCGCCGCACGCTCGCCAGTCAAATGGCTCCGGCCAAGCTGGAAAAGACGACGGTAACAATTACTATTTCGACCCGCAAAGAATCATTCGAAGCCAAAGGCGAAGTCATTATCTTTGATGGTTTCATGAAGGTGTACGGTGGCAGCAAAAAAGAGGCAGATATTCTGCCAGCGCTCGCCAGTGGCGACGATGTGGCACTACAAGAAGCCACGGCTCGCCAGACATTCGCCCGACCGCCGGCTCGCTACACCGAAGGAAGCCTGGTTAAGAAACTCGAAGAACTTGGTATTGGCCGCCCAAGTACGTATGCAACAATCATTGACACCGTTCAAAGTCGTGGCTACGTCGAAAAAGGCGAAGGTGAGGGAACGCCACGTGACGTCATTATGTTGCGCTACGCGCCGGCAGAGAAGGCTGCTGACGTTTCGACTGGTTCAGTGACCCCGTCGACATCGTCAGATGTGACACCTGAGCCAGGCGGAAGTGTCAGCAAGACTTCGAACGGTTTAATTCGTGAGATTATTCAAGAGAAAACCGGCGCCGACCGTGGCAAACTAGTTCCGACGCCAAGCGGCGAACTAATCGCGGACTTTTTGACCAGCCACTTCGACAAAGTGGTCGACTACGGCTTTACGGCCAGCGTCGAAGAGCATTTCGATGATATTGCCGAAAGTAAGATGAATCGCAACGACATGCTAGGAGACTTTTACACGCCGTTCCACGACCTGATAGTGAAATCTGGCGGTATAGACCGCTCAACCGTTGGCGCTAACCGTGAAGTCGGCACCGACCCCAAGACCGGTAAGCCGATTCTCGCGCGGTTTGGCCGGTTCGGCCCGATGTTACAGCTCGGGGACACCGACGACAAAGACGAGAAGCCACAGTTCGCGCCATTGCCAGCCGGCACCCGGATTGAAACCGTCACCCTGGAACAAGCACTTGAAATGTTCAAACTACCACGCACCGTGGGCGAAACCAAAGATGGCCAGCCGATTAAAGCGAATATCGGCAGGTTCGGCCCGTATATCCAGGTGGGCAAACTGTTCGTCAGCATAAAACCAGAAGACCCGCATACTATTACGCATGAGAAGGCGCTCGAACTATACGAAGCCAAGCTAAAGGCCGAAGCCGAAAAGAACATCGCTGACTTCGGCGATGGTGTTAAAGTACTGAACGGTCGGTTTGGCCCGTATGTCACCGATGGTAAAAAGAATGCTAAAATTCCGAAAGATACTGACCCCAAGTCAATTACGCATGATCAAGCACTCGATCTGCTCAAAGCTTCTCCGGCTAAAAAGCCGCGCCGCCGCGCCGCAAAATAACACTCTTGGGTTTACGCTTATGTTTAAATAAGCGTATGCGACGCGCTGTCCTACGCGGTTTTACAATCGTAGAAGTTATCATTATCGTTGCCGTAGTTTCCGTGGTAGCGGGCGTTGTTATCGTTGGGTATGGTTCTTGGCAAGCTACGGCTGCCAGCAAAGCGGTTCGTAGCGACGTGCAGCAGGCGGTCTCTGGACTTGAAAATTATAAAAACTTCAACGGAAGTTACCCACCAAACCTAGCGGGGACGGGCTTTGCAGCCTCGAACACGGTGGCAGTGACGATTAGTACCAACGCCCCGTCTATAGGTATATACGAAAATCTCGCGCCGGACCAAAACGCACAGCTGTTTCTTAACGTTTGTAACGCCAACATGTTCACGACCCCGAACAATACTTCCTGCACTTTCGAGGGTAATGCTGGCGGAGCGAAAATCCATGTCAAAGGAACAGAGGCGTCGAACGCCATTTGGGATAGCCCGGTAGCCCAAAACGACCTCACTCTTGAGTGCGGCTCCCAGCAGGCTCTATGCGACGCCGCGCTGCAAGACATTATTACGCAGTTCAATGGTCAGGGCGGAACATTCCCTATAACCGTACCGGATGGTAACGTGCCACTACCGGTACCAACATTGGTGCCAAATGGTCCGGCAGACCGCTTTTGTGTCGAGGGACGATCGGCCACACATAACCAGGTTGTTTATCACTCCCTAAGCGAAGATAAGACCGTAGAAGCCGGAGCATGTCCAGCTGATCCGACGCTTCATTACTACCAATAAGGCTTTGATTTAACAAAAATATCATTTACCATAAGCGTCTAGTATATGCTATAATTAGCCATATCGAATAATGTGTTTGACATTATAAATACATTGTTTTATAATGAACATAATTGCTATCAAAACACCCGAGAGGAACAGGTACATGGATCAGTCGGTACAAACGGATATGGCTAATGCTCTCAGCTCTGCTGTGAAGGATATTCTTGGGGTGATTGAACAGGACCGCGAACGCGAGATCATTACGCGCCGGTTCGGACTATACGACCGTAAAGAAACCCTGGAACAAATAGGGGAGCTCCTCGGCATTACCCGTGAACGTGTCCGACAGCTTGAAAAAGCCATCCTGATTCGCCTAAAGATCGCCGCCGAAGGTGGTAAGATCCCAAGCGTTCACGACGTCGAACGAACATTGATTCGTCATCTGTCCGAAAAGGGAAGGGTTGCTCGAATCAGTGATGTTGCCAACGACCTGGTCGGTCCGGACGCTACTCCTCAGCAGAAGTCACATATCGCTTTCATCGCCGAGCTCTCACCAAGCATTTCAGTCATCAACGAGAACGACGATTACCACCATGCCATCGGCATTCAGGAACACGCCGACGAGAAGAAAATCAAATCGCACGTCGAAGAAATCGTGAAAACCATCAAGCAGCACGGCGAGCCTATCGGTATCGAAGATCTGCATGCCAAGCTGACCCACGAACATCCTGACCACGTTCGTGCCCTTGCCAGCACCTCTAAAAAACTGGCTAGCTTGAAAGACCAATGGGGACTTGTCAAATGGCCGACAGTAAACCCAAAGAACATCCGTGACAAAATTTATGTCATTCTGGCCGACCACGGCAAGCCTATGCACTTTTCTGACATCGCGAAAGCGATCAAAAAGAGCGACTTCAAACGTAAAGATGTCACGACTCAGGCGATCCATAACGAACTTATCAAGGACCGCCGTTTCGTTTTGATCGGTCGGGGCATTTACGCGCTTGACACCTGGGGCTACAGCAAGGGCACTGTCGCTGACATCATCGCCGACGTCCTGAAGACCGCTGGTGAGCCACTTCACCGGGACGAAATTGTCAAACGCGTCCTAAAAAGCCGCCAGGTGAAGGAAACCACTATTCTTTTGAACCTGCAGTCAAAAGCGCAATTCAAACGCGTTTCCAAGGCCACCTACGAGCTTGTCGAACCGACTGCGTAGAACCCTAGTTGCATTAGCGGTTTCGGGGTGGGACAATAGAGCTTAGAGTCAACCATGTCAATCCTCTCCTTTATAATCGAGACCCTGCTTCAATGGTACGTTTGGATTCCGATCGTATTGATTCTGCTGTTTGCCGCTTGGCGCAACTCCCGTGTCGCCGCACCCCTGGCAGAGCACGAAAGCAGCCTACTCGTCCTTGAAATTCCGAAGGCCAACGACAAGTCAGAACTAGCCGCCGAACAGTTGTTTGCGGCGCTCCACGGAATCTTACGTGATAAGGCGGAATTAAAACTTAGCCGTGGAATTCAAGAACATCTGAGTTTCGAAATTGCGTCCGTTAACGGGCAAATCCGTTTTTACGTTTGGGTACCAAAAGACCTACAAAGCTTTGTCGAAGGTCAGATTTATTCGCAGTATCCAACCGTCCAAATCCACGCTGCCGATGAAGACTATGTTAGCCACGAACGTCGGCACTCGGTGGTTCATACCTCTGAAATTACGGTTACCGGACCAGAGTTTTTGCCAATCAAAACCTTCCAAAGTTTCGAAGTTGACCCGCTTGCTGGTATTACCGGAACCCTAGCAAAGCTCGAATCGACCGGTGAAGAACTATGGATTCAGGTACTTGTGCGGCCGATTGCCGACGAGTGGCACCGGGGGAGTGAACGCTGGATTGAGAGCTTGAAGGGTGGTAACCCGTTTGGTCTGCTGGTTGGCGGTAGCGGCGGCATTAACTTCCGCTGGATCGGTACGTTCTTCGAAGCACTTTGGAAACCGCCAGAAGAAGGCGAGGCAGGGAAGCCCCACGAACTGTCCGAACGCGACAAGACACGTATTAGCGAAGTAGAGAAGAAGGCGACTAAGCTTGGCTACCAGGTAAAAATCCGGCTCGCTTACCTTGGCGAAAGCGAATCAAGCGCTAAGCAGCGCATGCAGGCACTGGTAGGTACGTTCAAGCAGTTTAACTCGACCAACCTGAACGGCTTCAAAGTAACAAATGCCAGCTTCAAGAACGAAGACCTGAACGCATATAAAACACGCCTATTCACCGACAACGGCTTTATTTTAAATATCGAAGAACTAGCATCGGTGTTCCACTTGCCGCACACCAACGTCGAAACGCCGAATATCGTTTGGGCCAGTTCCAAGACGGCCGAGCCACCCGCCAAACTACCGGTTATTACCGGTAACGACGCAATCGACGAGAACATATCTGCCTTTGGTGTTACCAACTTCCGTGGCATCAACCACCAGTTTGGCATGCTGCGCTACGACCGCTCACGTCACGTGTACATCATTGGCCAGACGGGAGCAGGGAAGAGCGGTACGCTTGAGCTGTTTGCCCTAAGCGATATATTCCATGGCCATGGCTACGCCATCATCGACCCGCACGGCGACTTTGCCGTTAACAACATGCGGTTTATTCCTGGGGCTAGGGTGAAGGACGTCGTATACTTCAACCCTGCCGACACCGCCTACCCACTAGGGTTCAACCCGCTTGAAGTCACCGATCCGAACCAAAAGACGAACATTTCGTCAGAGGTCATCGGGGTGTTGAAGCGTATGTTCGGCGAAAGCTGGGGACCACGGCTCGAATACATACTGCGTTACACCATTCTGGCGCTTTTGGACCGGCCTGACACTACTATGCTCGACATTACCCGTATGCTAACCGACAAGAAGTTCCGCAAAGAAACGCTTAGCTACTGTACCGACACCGTGGTACTGCAGTTCTGGAACGTCGAATTCGCCAGTTGGAACGACAAATTCCAGGCCGAAGCCATTGCACCGGTACTCAACAAGGTAGGGGCGTTCACGGCCAACCCGATAATCCGTAATATCATTGGCCAGCCAAAGAGTACGTTCAACATTCGCCAAATTATGGACGAAGGCAAGATTCTTATCGTCAACCTGTCAAAAGGTCTGATTGGTGAGGACAACGCGGCGATTTTAGGGTCTTTCATGGTCACAAAGATCCAGCTGGCCGCCATGAGCCGCCAAGACATACCTAAAATCGAAGACCGCCGTCCGTTCTACCTGTACGTAGATGAGTTCCAAAACTTTGCGACCGATTCGTTCGCGACAATCCTGTCAGAAGCACGTAAATACGGCCTAAACCTAACCGTTGCCAACCAGTACATCAGCCAAATGAGCGACACCGTACGCGACGCCGTGTTCGGTAACGTCGGCACCATGATTAGCTTTCGTGTATCGGCCGACGACTCGCCAATCCTTAGTAAGCAATTTGAACCCAACTTCGAGGCCCTAGACCTGCTGCAAATGCACAACCGTAACTTTGTTATTAATATGGTGATTAACGGCGAAAAAACACCGGCCTTTAGTGCGCGTACGCTCAACCTCCCTGTAGCGCAAGCCGACAACTCGGCTGCCATTATTGAAAACACTCGCCGTAACTACAGCCGTCCACGCGCCGAAGTCGAAACGATGATATCGGAGCTCATTCAGCCTAAAACAGTCGCTCCAGTAGCGCAGGCACCTCAACCAAGCGTGTCCACTTGGCCACTGAACGCACAAAGCCAAGTCATTACGCCAGACGCTCCTAAGCCGCAGCCAGCGACCACCTCAGACGGTGCACCAAAGAAAAAGCGCACCCGTAGCCGTAAGCGTAAGCCGACAACCGCAACACAGCCAACCGCTTCCGACAAACCTAAGCAGCCAGTAAAGGCTTCTGAAGGCGTTCTACCCGAAAAAGGCACAGCCGAAATTCAGCTTCGTTAACCCTCGTTTAGCGAAATTTCGTATCGTAAAAAGTGATAGAACATAATTAGAACATTAGATACATGGTCTAGTGGCATTTATTAAGCTCAACGTACAATACATAAACTTGCATACGATCAGACAATACATGTGCGGTGGATGTGAAGAAAATCACACGGGGGGAATGAAGGAATGAAAAAGAGGAGACGTTAAAAATAGGAGAACTAACAGGCGAAATTGCGGCCGAGAGCATGATAGGTAATACAAATAACAAACATAGATTTAACGTCGCACAATATATCTTTTACGACATTAATAATATCAATGATAGTTGATTCACTATACCTTTTATTAGGGGAGTATTTTGGTCATATACGGGTGTTGGCGCGTTTAACTGCTGTTACACGTTGGTGTTTAGTTTATTTTCTGTGCGCCGGTGTGTCGTTCCTATGGCAGATTCTATATGATTATTCGATTTGTCATGTTTTCCACATATTTGAACCGTGCATTCATTGTATTTGCTTTTTTTAAATTTTGTTTCCCCCTACTCTTTTTTGTACCCTGCCCGCCTATTTGCTTTTTTGACAATCAGTATTTTAATATAGTTTTTTTCACGATTTAAAATCGAACAAAAAACGAACTAATGCCCGATGAGGCGGGGTAACTATTTGTAAAATGCCTTGCCCGATATTCGAACATCGACATATCCAGGAGTCAGGCCTTTCGCCGCGAGATAGCGATCAATGTGTACAATGTCCTCTACCTGCTGCCCTGCCGAGCGGTCGACAGATAACTTGTATTGAGTCTTCTTCCCTTTCAAGGTAAGGACTATTTGTCGTGTCGTGAGCGTAGGGATCGTGACGGTTTCTACTGATAGGCCATTTGCCGATGATTTAGCGATAACGCGTCCTACGAAGCCCAGAAACCGATTAGACGCAACCAGACGGTTCGATGAGGCTTGTATGCCGCTATTGTCGACGATTTGCAGGCCAGGGTCACTGTAGTAATTGCGGGCAAAAACGATGCCGTCGCTGTCAACGTACTGGTTGCTACCACTTAGGTTCCACCTGGCAATAGGTTGACGGCTAACCAGCGTAACCGATGCATTCCCTATGCCATCACCAGGCTCAATTCGTACGGATTTTATTTCAGGGCGGCTGGCTTGCAGGTGAGCAAGTAGTGCCTGTTCGTTAAGTAAGAATCGTAGGCGTTCGGCTGGGCGGGCGCCATAGTATGAATCAAGAGCTTCGTGGTATGCCGCTTGGTCGTCATTTGGAAGCACGCCTATTTTTGCCATTTGTATTGTCGCACTGGCGACAAGCTGCGATAGCAATAAGTAAAGGCCAAGAGCAACGAACGCTACTCCTATGAATGTTGCGAGTAGCCGTCGGCGAAGGGCGGTCAGGTGGTGAACATGGGCGCGTGGTGACCGTAGCTCGGCATTTAGTTCATTCGAACTCGCCACTTGCGCCGAAGAACTGCCGGTCAGTGTACGGTTGCGGCGAAACGCGTAGCGGTTCGATAGGTCTTCGGCCGATGGACGTACTTGTTCGTCAGATGCCTGCCGACGGCGCGCCGGAGCTTCAGCATCGCCAGATTTCCTGCGTCCTAGCCTCACTTTACCGCTCCGATAATAAGCTTCGCCATGTCACGAGCGGCATTCGGCTTGGCGAATTCCCGGATGTTCGCTGAGAGTGTTTTTATCGTATCTTTATTGAGGAGTGTTGCATTTATTGCATCAACTAGCGAGAGGGGATCAGAAGTAAGCATAGCGTCCTCAACCACCACAATCGCCTTGGCTTTTTTATATACCTCGGCATTCTTAACCTGGTGGCCACCCGTCAGGTGTTCGTTCGGAATAATAATCGAGGGTTTTGCGAGTGCTGCCAGCTCAAGCAGGGTCGTCGCCCCTGCCCTGCTGACTACAATATCTGCTGCACCAAGGAGCTGCTGCATTTTATCTGGCGAAAGGTATCCGTGAATTTGCAGGTTCGGCCGTTTCTTTACGGACTGAATAATATCATCTGCATTCGCCCGTCCGGCAACAAGTGCCACCGAGGCGAAGCTCAGCAGGTCATCAAGCACCTTGACGACCGCTTGGTTAATACTGGCTGCGCCTAACCCCCCGCCAGTAATGACGATAAGCGGCTCATGCTGGCTAAACCCAAGCGTTTCCTTCATGTCGCGCTGGGCTGCGACACTCAATGGTTTAGTTGTCGTTGCGACTGGAATACCGACATAGTGCGACCGTTTTTTCGGATAGTTGTAGTACTTGAGCGGCGCGCCAGTGGCAATAACATCAGCCCAGCGACTTAAAATACGGCTGGTTAGCCCTGGGTGAGCGTCTGAGTCATGAATAACTAACGGAATACGTAGCAGTCGCGCTGCCACACCGACCGGCAAGCATACGAAGCCTCCTTTGGCGAAGACGACGTCCGGTCGCCACACAAGCAGTTTGGCAACGCTTTGGACGCCACCGGCAAGCAACTTGAATCCGTCAATGACATTAGGCAACACTATCGTCCGCACTTGAAGAATCTGTCGCAAGACCGGCAGTTTATGGTACCGCCGAAGCTTGCCTGCGATGATAGGTTCGACTTTTATGTGTCCGTCCACCGCAACCATGGTTGCAAAGGCCTGCTGATAGAACTTTTGGTCGCACCAAAATCGTATTTCTGCGTCTGGGTGTGTCTTTAGTATCTGGCTACAAACGGCCGCGACCGGCGTAACGTGGCCGCCCGAGCCCCCGCCCACTGCGAGAATTCTCATAGCGCTCTCCTTCATTAACGGTTGAATGGACAGTGTACGATGATAGTCGGAACGCCAGACCCAATGCCCCGGCAATAAAGACCATGCTGGTGCCGCCAAAGCTGAGTAGAGGCAGCGTAATACCAGTCAGCGGGAATACGCCAGTCATGGCGGCAACGTTCAATACCACATGGGCTGCTAGCCAGCCAAACACCCCGACAACGATCAGTTTTTCATGGGAACCCGGCAATTGGTCGGCGACTTTTAACAGACTAAGTAATAATGCCCCAAATAATATCAAGACAATGACGAGTCCGACGAATCCAAAAGTTTCGCCCATGATGGCAAATACGGAGTCGTTGATTGCTTCGGGTAGATACCCGGTTGCCTGCACGCTGTTGCCAATGCCGACGCCAGTTGGACCGCCACTTCCGATGGCAATGAGTGCGTGAGTAATGTGGTATGTCGATGCGTCCCCTGCAGTTGTCGCGCTGTCCCCCTGAAGGAACGTCGCTACGCGCGCCAACCGGTGTGGCGCTATAAGGACCATCACCACCCCCAGAAGCAGTGCCGCTCCGGCGAGCAAAACCCCAACACGGGCGCTCACCCCAGACACCAGCACCATGCTTGCGATAATAGCCAATATAACTAATCCGGTTCCCATGTCCTGCTGGATACCAATCACGAACAGCGCAACGAGCAGCAGCAACGCTCCGAGCGGTATTAACGTTTTATACAGGTCGTTCACCACACCTTGTTTCATGCGGTATGCCAAGAACCCGGCCCCGAACAGAAGTACGCCGAACTTCAAAAATTCGGCTGGTTGAAGACTCCCAAGCGGCCCTAGGTCGAACCAACGGCAAGCCCCAAGCGTACACTGCACGAACCCTAGTCCGAACCATCCGCCGAATGCCAAAATCGTACACGCAACGATACCACCTATGAACAACCGTTTGGCGTTGGCTTGCCACCACCAGACTGGTACGCGCGACACGGCAAAGAATACGGCGACAGCGAGTGCCAGGCTAATCGCCTGCTTCATAAAAAAGTACGTACTGTCATAATCGAACCCGTATGCCGAATTCAGTACCTGGGCACGCTGCGGACCGATCGCGTACATAATAATAAGCCCGAGCATCATAAGAAGACACATGTAGAGCGCTATCCGGTAATCGGGCTTATGTTGGCGTACGCTTCCTATAGCGGCATTAAGGCGGCGGTTAACCACTAAATGTGTCCTCCGGCGATGGCAACGATGATACCAGCACTTGCCGCGATACAGCCAATAATCCAAAAACGCATTGTTACTTTTGCCTCAGGCCAGCCGACGGCTTCGAGGTGGTGATGAATCGGTGCAGACAGGAATATCTTTTTCTTGAAGAATTTCTTGGTCGTCATCTGGAGCAGACTAGAACCGGCCTCGACGACAAACAATATGCCGATGATAGGCAGTAGCAGAAGCGAGTTCGTTAGTATCGCCACGACACCAAGTGCTACACCGTACGCGAAGCTCCCGACATCCCCCATAAAGAACCGCGCCGGGTAAATATTGAACCACAGGTAGCTAAGAAGTGCGCCGATGACCGTAAAGCAAAAGCCGGCCAACATAAGTTGGTTCTGCAATAAAGCAATTAGTCCGAACGCTGCGAAACTCATAGCCAACAACCCGCCCGCGAGACCATCCAGGCCGTCCGATATGTTCACGGCATTGGCCGTTGCCGTCACGACGAACGCAAACAGCGGAATAATCATCCATCCAATGGCGATACGGCCAAGGAACGGAATTTGAACCGTATCAATACCAATTTTCGTAAAGAAGTACCAGCCAAGTCCCAACCCGATAGCAACGATCATAGTGAACTTAATACTCGAACGAAGTCCAGCGACACCGTGGCCGTTCGAGCGCAGGTTAATGACATCGTCAATCAACCCAACAACCGCCCCACCAATGAGTGCAGCCAGCGGCAACCATGTTTGGCCACGGTCTAAGTTAAATCCGAACGTAATGGCAGCGATGGTAATGACTGCTATAACTCCGGCCATAGTTGGAATATTGCGTCGAAACTTAGCAGCGTGCAGTTTGTTGAACACCTCGAGAGCCTCGCCATTCGTACTAGTCGTGCGCTGCTTTTTCCAGAACCGGTAACGATACGCCATGAAGGTATAGAAAGGTGTCAAGAACATAGCAAGTAAAAACGCGCCGACGCTAATAAGAAACAGCCCGGTAACGTCGCTGACAAGGAGTTGGTAGGTGGCTTCTTGGTTCATAGTCATGCCTTTGGTTGTAGTTTTAGGTAATCGATCATCCAGTTGGAAATGTCGGTGAAAATTGGATTTGCGTCTTTGTTACCCGCGAAGTTTTTGTTTTTACCGGACACTTGTACCATTATGACATATTTGGGTTTCGTGTCACCCCCGTATCCAAGGTAGGTCGCGACGGTCTGGCCATTTTCATACGATCCGTTGACGAGTGTTTGTGAAGTTCCGGTCTTTCCCCCTACTTCATACCCTTTGCGGTCTTTGGTGGCATAAAACGCCTTGCGTGCGGTCGTTATCATGCCCCTCATCTGTTCTGACGTCGACGATTTGATAACGCCTGGGTACGCCGGACGGTCATTTTGGGGCTTCAGTTCACCATCGGCACCAATGGTACCGGCGAGAACCGTTGGGGCATAGTATGTTCCGCCGTTTATCATGGCAGAGAATCCGGCTGCTACCTGTACCATGGTCAGGTCCATTCCCTGACCGAATGACATATTGGAATACCGCACCGCGTTACCTTCGGACTCTTTCGGTGATATGATTCGGCCTGCCGATTCGCCGTTTACTTCAACCCCTGTCAACTGACCAAGCCGGAATCTATCGTAAAGGTAGCTATACATCGTTGAACGAGCTTTGTAATCAATATTGTTATTCGCACCAAGGCGCTGCGCAACCGTTACCATACCGGTGTTGAGTGACCAGTTGAGTGCATGCTGCAAAGTTATCGTACCGGTCTGGCCTTTTGATGCGTTCGAAATCACTCGGTCATCAACCTTAATATAGTCAGTGTTAACGTACGTCGAATCGGGCTTTACGACACCCATGTCGATACCTGTTGCGAGCGTGAACGTTTTCATGACTGAACCTGGTTCGTACGGGCTGGCTACCACTCCGTTGTTTACCTGAGCAAAATTTTGGATCTTGCTGATTTCACTTGGGTCATATGTTGGCAGGTTTGCCATGGCAATGATGTGACCGTTGTTCGGATCCATTACGATTGCACTGGCACCGTCGGCGCCTTTTTGCTTCATGCCATCGGCTAATGCTTGCTCGACGTATGATTGCACCGACCGGTCAATCGTAAGAACGATGTTCCGGCCATTCTTGGGAGCGATGTCAATGTTCTTGTTGCCAATAGTCAGTGGCACGTTCGCGACATCGGTAACAGACTGCAATAGGCCGTCTGTGCCCTGCAGTTCCTTGTCGAATTTGCCTTCCACTCCGTACTGGCCAACACCGTCAAAGTTCACAAACCCAAGCGTCTGGGCCGCTAAGCTTTTTTCGGGATAAATTCGAGCCGATTCAGCCTGGAAGCCGACGCCTTTTAGCGACCTTTTACGAATAAGTTCCGCCTGCGTATGCGTTACCTGACGTGCCACAACCTGGTAGCGAGTGTCCGTATGCTTTATCCGGTCGGCATAGCCTTTTACGGTATTGCCCCCGACCACTTCACGGATGGCTTTTAGCACATCGTTAGGCTTGTCAACGATGCTTGGGTCGACAAACATGGTGTAAACGGTCTGGTTCATGACGACTTTGACCGGCTTGCCGTCGTCAAGCAAATATATCTCGCCGCGCTGTGCTGGAATAACCAAGCGCTTTTCCTGTTCCTGACGCGCTTTGGAGACATAATAATCGTGCTGTATGACCTGCAGGTAAAATAGCCGTATAACGAAGACGACCATCAGTGCGACGCACATGATGGCCAAAGCTCTGATCCTGCGATTGGCTTTTACTTCATTCGGCATAGTGTTTGCCTTTCGGGCTAGTTATTGACGTAGGAAGGAGCGTCCGGCTTTGTCATTGCCTTAGCTACGCTGCTTTCACGTACGGTAGAAAGCGCGGTTAGGCGGGCATTCTCGACTTCAAGGTCGGTTTTTTCTTCCGAAAGCTGTGAAATTTGTGTGTCAATCTTTTGCGCTTCGTAGTCGTAACTCGTCGCCTTGGTCGCTTGAGTCAAGTATATCAAACCGAGCACAGTAATCATAAGCGCAACGAGTACGGTATGCGTGACTGGGCCGAGTTTGATACTTGATGTAAATCGGGTGCTGTTCTGGTTTCGCGTCATTCCTGCGCGGCGCCTGGCATACTGCCCCGAATTGTAGGTGGTGGAATAAGACATGTGGTGGTGTTTCTTTTTGTGTTAGGGTCTGGGGTCGTTCCCGGGCCTATTCGGCCCGGGCCTCCCTGTGGTGGTTAGTTAAACCGGACGGTGACTTTTTCTTCGACCGACTGGCTTTGTACTGGAATGTGGACAGGCATTTGTTGCCCCTTCCCTTTTTTGTTTTATTTTTTCACTGCGACACGCAGTTTTGCGCTGCGGGATCGCGGGTTGTGAACATCGTGAGTCGCACCCTCGATTGGCTTACGAGTCAGTATATCGAGCTCGGCTTCGTAGCCGGCACTCGCCTGCTCTTTAAAATATTGCTTAACCGGACGGTCTTCCAGGCTATGAAAGCTGATGACACCGACTCGTCCGCCGCTCGTAAGGAGCGTTGGTAGGAGCGGCAATACGGCTTCAATCTGGGAAATCTCGTCGTTAGTCGCAATGCGAAGGGCTTGAAAGGTGCGGGTCGCGGGGTGGATTCTTTGCCACTTACCGCGGTGCTCGTTCAGAATGAGGTCGGCTAACTTCGTCGTCGTGTCTATCGGCCGGTTCCGTACGATAGTCTTGGCTATACGTGCCGCGAATCCGGTCGGTACTTCCCCATAGGTGGTGATAATACGACGGAGTTCGTCTTCGGACGATCGATTGACTATGGTTCCGGCTGATTTTTCAGCACTTGGATCCATGCGCATGTCGAGCGGTCCGTCCTTTGAAAACGAAAAGCCTCGCTCAGCCCTGTCGAGCTGTGGTGACGACACCCCGAGATCCACAAGTATCATGTCGAACTGCTTGCCCTCTTGGATCAGCTGCCTGGCGGCAGTCACGAAGTCGGTATGAAGCAGAACGGCTCCCGAACCCTTCAGTGCCTGCAACTCGGCAATCGCGTTCTCGTCGCGGTCGACCAATACGGCGCCAGATGGATTCTTCGTCTTTTCGATGATGGCCGACGCATGGCCGCCATAGCCGGCAGTGAGATCCAAATAGGTCTCACCTGGCTGCGGAGCCAACAAGCGGACCGTCTCATCGAGTAAGACAGGAACATGTAAAGCATGTAAATGTGGTGGATGTGCTTTAATACTCATTCCCTTCATTGTATCGCATAGAGCGTTACGGTTCGAAGGGTTCGAGATCACCAAACTGGTGAGCTATGGAATGTTTGTTTTCGCAGGTGTGTTTGTTTTTAAAGTATAAGTTGTTTTCTAGGCGGTTGTAGTGGAAGTACCCCATTGGGATGCATACCGGGCCGCGAAGAAAATTGAGAGACTTATGTGTGAGGTGGAGTTTTGGGAGGTGTGTTTTTTGAGGAAGGTTCTAGGCTTGTTTTATGTGTTGCCCTTTCCACTTCCAAGCCCACCAGATTGGTAATCTCGAGGTATTTTCGTTCAATGTTTATTTGTTAATGTACGAACGGATGATTAATCGGCTGCGCTGATACGCCAGTATGCTCCGGCTCGGACGGCAACGACGTTTCGGTCGATTCCTCCGTAGTCCAGAAGATGCTGTTCGATCGTGACCCGGCCCTGTTTTGCGTCGAGGTCCGCTTGGGTCTTACCCGTTCGAAACTTAACGTTCAGGTCAGCCACGGTCTCGTCAAGGATCGAACCCTTGAGCGCTGGCTCCATCTGCTCGTCCCAGGTCGAAACCGAGTACATGTGCAGATAGTTGCCAAAACCGCGAGTAATGACTACCCCGCTGGAAAGTTCGTCGCGAAGCTCCGTCGGTATAGTTAACCGACGCTTGTCATCAAGCTTCCGTTCGAAATAATCCATCGCGTTTTAAAAGGGTGCCTTCTTCTCGCTGCTTTTGTCAGCGTTAGCGTTGATTATTTATTGGTGCAGTGGTTGGTGTTTGTTTTTTGGTGGGGTTACCCACTTTTTTCCACTGACCTAATCATAATACCCACGGCTACCCACTGCAAGTACTTTTTTTACGTTTTTGTTCTCAGCGGGTATTATCCACAGATTTGTGGATAAAAGACTTCTCTTGCCCCTGTTATCGGTTCAGAAAGAATGTGGCTAGCGCCGTATCGTACTGGGTAGTGGCTTGTAGTGCTACCCATACACACAGCATGAACAAGTTTACGAATACTGAAACTGTAAGCAGCGCGTCTTTGAAGTCCCGTTCGGTCTGCATGATTGCACTAGGCTCCGAAACTTTAGACATCCGCTTCGTTTGTAACAGTTTCTTTTTAATATTCGCCTTCATATTAACAGTTCTAGCATAAGCGTCTTAATATGTCAATTACGCTGTTCTTGCCGCAGAAATGTCCGCCACGGCCCTTAAATCCATGCCATCGGCCAGCAAACGGGCTACTTCGGCAGTCGAAAGCGCACCTGTTCCCTTCGCGTTATCGACCAGTATTCCTAACACCGCGTCGTCGTTTGATTCAAGGTTGCTCAGTTTGTCGTCAATAACCACAACGTAATTTGCATGCAGGTCAGCCTGCGGGTAAATAAATGCCGGTACGGTAAACCTCTGCTTGCCCTCTGACTTCCATTCGTCGCTTGCAATCCATGACGCCTTGTTTGATTCCTCGGTGACAGTCGCATGAAGTTGCTTCGCGCTACGGTTCACCATGTGCCGAAGCAGTGTCAATTTAAATTCCTGGTTAATTCGCTCGCCGTAGGTCAGCACCGCATATGGCACATCTTGCGCTTCCAGAGCATTCAGCAGTTCAAGTGTTCCATCGCACAGCAGTTCGTTCTTAAAGCCGCCCTCTTTTACGATTTCTTCAATTTCATGCATAACACTGGTATATTTCGCCGTCCCGTACTGAGCAAGAATAAAGTCGAGTGTCGAGAATGACATCCCGTCGCTTCGCCGTACAAAATCAATGTCTTTTTGCACCTGGTCAATCGATACACCGTGGTTCAAAAGCTGCATGAACAGTAAATCGGTTAGCACGCCGCTGTTCATAAGGGTGCGGTCTAGGTCGAGCACAGCAAACGTTTCGATGCTTCTAGGCTGTCGCTCCGCGTGTGCAGGTGCTTCGTGGTCGCGGCTTCTAGCGCTACGCAAAACAAATCCTCATAAGTTCTTTAGCGATGGCATCGGCGTCGTGCCGAATAAGCGTTCTGGTTTGTGCGATTGGGTCAGAGTCTTGTGCTGCAGCGTACGGCTCGCCCGAAACAAAGTGCCCACCTACTGCCTTGTAATGTGCGCCCTCCAGTGCCTTTTTGTCCGGTTCGACCCCGAACTCACCTTCTTTGGCATACGTATCAAGTAGTTCTTTGGACGGCTTGTCGTCGTTATACAACACGTAGTCCAACTTGAAGTTACCAAACCGTTCGATTTCGGCCGCAAAATCTGCCACACCAAAACCATCGGTCTGCCCAGGTTTTGTAACCAAGTTACAAACGTAAACTTTTTTGGCCTTAGTCGCATTCAACACTTTGCTCATTCCCGGTACGATTAATGCCGGTGCCAACGACCCATACAAGTTGCCGGGCGCGATTACCACTACGTCTGCCGCCATAATTGCCTGTTCCGCGTCTGGGTTCAGCTGCGCAGTCGATGGCTTAAGTGCCATTTCTGGGTGTTTACTAGCGCCAAAGTCGGACTGGCCAATCTTAAACTCGCCTTCGGTCACGGTGCCGTCCGCTTGCTTCATAACCAGCGTCACTTTGTCGAGCGTCACAGGGTGGACCTCCCCGGTTATGTTTAGCACCTCGCTGGCCGTTTCAACCGCCGAAGCAAAATTGCCGGTCATCTTTTCGAGTGCGGTTAAAAACAAGTTGCCAAACGCATGGCCGCTGAACGTACCTTCTTCGAATCGATAGTTGAATAGGTCGCGCACTCGCTCTGATTCGCTAAGTGCTACCAAGCATTGCCGTACGTCTCCGGGCGGCAATACTCCAAGTTCATCGCGCAGCATACCAGTCGACCCGCCATCGTCGGCCATGTTCACCAGTGCCGTCAAATGCTTGGTGTAGTGTTTCAGTTGGCTGAGTAGCGTAAAGCTCCCTGTGCCCCCGCCAATAACAGCAATTTTTGCTCCGGTCTTATCCATATCAGTTCCTTACTTTCTTAATCATAGCACCATACCGCCGACCACTGGGTCGGATAGTCCGCTCCATCGTTTCGTAGTTTACTTCAACCAAACCAAACCGTGGCCATTTGCCTTTGTCCCATTCGAAATTGTCGAGCAGGCTCCAATGCAAGTAGCCACGTACATCAACTCCGGCCTTTAGTGCCCGCTGTAGTGCCGCAATGGTATGCGTCATCCACCACTGGCGTTTTTCGTCGCTGGCATCTGCCACGCCGTTTTCTGTCACAATAATGGGCAGTTTATATTTTGACGCCAGGCGTTCCAATGTATGCTCAAGATCTGCCGGACTCATATCCCACCCCAAGTCGCTGACTCGTTGTTCAGGGTTATGGATACGATAGCCATAGACACGCTGCGAAAAATAGTAGTTTACTCCCAAAAAGTCGCAGTACCTTCTGATTTTTCTTAAAAAGTAATCGTCCTGAATATACTGCATAACGCTGGCTGAAAGAACCGACAGCCTTGCGGTGTCACCGGAATAAATATAGTTTGAATTCTTAGCAACCGATACTTTGTAGCGCCGACTCGTTTGGTGAATCATACGTGCGGCGCGGTTATGTGCGTGCGCCAGGTTTGTAAGTACGGTATGAAACTTCAGCTTACTCTGTACCATTGGCGGCCATCGGCCTTCGAGGTAGCTTTCGGCCGCATAGACTTCGGGTTCGTTAATGGTAATTACATAGGTAATGTCGCTTCCAAGTTCAGCTAAGATTTTTTCGGCAAAACGCAAAAAATAGCGTACGTTCGAGCGCTTTTCAAAGCCACCCCGTTCAGCGAACCACACAGGAAGCGTAAAGTGGAATAGCGTGAGGACAGGTTCGATACCTTGCCTCGTCAGCTCCTGCACATAGCTTTTGTAGTGGTCGATCGCCTCGACATCCCATGCGCCTTCGCGCGGTTCAATCCGTGACCATTCGACACTGAACCGAAGTGCATTCATATTCAATTTTTTCGCTATGGCGATATCGTTCTTGTACTGTTTATAGTGGTCGGCTGCCCTGCCCGACACATAGTTCTCAGGATTCTTAGCAGCTTTTTCAATATCTTTCCAATTTTCCAAGTCACCGTACTGGTACTCGGCCTGAGTGCCGAGCGACCGGGCGTTTTCGAGTTCCCACACACTCCATTGGTTGTGGTTACCCCCTTCTACCTGGTGGGCGCTCGTGCTCGCGCCCCATAAAAATCGTTTTGGAAATGGCGTAGACCCCATCCTCTAATTATACCGCCACGTCTTCGCCGAAATGCTTTTGCAAGCGCATAGTAATCGACCCTTCATGTCTGCCAAGTGTTTGAGAGAGTTCCTTGACTGACTTGCCGTTTTGAAATTCTTGCTTCAACAGTTCGTCCTGTAGTTTCGTCCATGGACGATATGCATTCGGATAGGTTTCGCGCATTTTTTCGATTTTTTCCGACCAGCCACTCGACTGCTTTGGCGTTTTCTTCAGCTCAATCTTTTCAAGCGTTGTTTCTAAACCAGCGAACCGTTTGGCATCTGCAGCTGAACGCGTCCGCAGTTGGTCATCAATATCATAAGCCGTCTCGCTGATTTCAAGCGCCATACGGTTAATTCCTTTTAAGAACAACGTGTCCAGGCTTCGTACACGGCTGAGCGCCACGTAGCCCATACCAGCCACAAACGCTTTTCTAAGGTCAATTAGTGCCGCATCGAGCGTCATACCTTGGCTCTTATGAATCGTAATGGCGTAGGCCAAGCGTAGCGGAATCTGCGTTATGCTGGCGCGTTTTTTGTCCCCATCGCGCAGCTCCCACGTGTCGGGCTGCATTGTAACCTCGCGGCCGTTTGTAAATTCAACTATCGGGTACTGGGTCGCTGGGTCAAAGTCGACGACCGTGCCCAGACTACCGTTGACGTACTTCCTGTCCAAACTATTCTTAACCGCCATCACCAACGCGCCTTGCTTCAAGCGTAGTTCTGCCGGAGCTAGTACGGACCGTTGCAAACTTTCGATGTAGTTCTGACTGCCTGTGGTCGTTTGGGTATAAATCATTTCATCGCCAGGAAGACTATCTAACTTAGCTTCGTTCTGCTTGTCGACATCTACATTCACTGTGTGGAGTTCGGTGTATACCACCCCTTTAGCTGGCAGCTTATTCGCACGCTCCAATAAGGCTTCGGCATGCGAGCGGCGAATATCACGCGAACGCATGGCGTCCAGTATCGCCGACAAGGTGTCGTCATCCTGACGGTGCTGCTCTTCGAGATAGCATATCATCGGGTCGAGGTCTGCCCATGCTTTTGAAAACACCACAAAGTTCCCTTCCATGCTTTCGGCCCGGTTCACCGGTGGCAACTGGAAAAAGTCGCCACTCATTATAACCTGTATGCCGCCGAACGGCTTGTCTGGTTCGCGCCGGACCATACGCGCAATCGCGTCAATCATGTCCAGTCGAAAGTCGTGCATCATCGAAATCTCATCAATAATAAGCACGTCGGTCTTTTCAATAATCTCTCGTCGGCTTTTACTGAGTGAGTCTACGAAGTGCGCCCCAATTTCGTCGCGCACGCCAATACCGCTCCAGCTATGGATCGTGCTGCCCCCCAGGTGCGACGCCGCGAGGCCCGTCGTCGCCGTCACGCTAACGTGTTTGCCCTCGTGCTTTTTCAGCTTTATAAGTTGGTTCAACACATACGTCTTACCGCTCCCTGCCGGACCGGTCAACAGTACGTTATGCCCCTCATTCATAATGGCGAGCGCCAAGGTTTGCTTCATTCCTTTTATTATACAGTCCTTAGCAGAAGTTTAGTGACACTGACTGGACAGGTGCGCTATACTGCTTCCATGTCAAAGCCGGAATATAAGCAAGGCGTGTTTGGAAGATTATACGATATCGCCTGCACTGAAGAGGCTTTCCGCCTAGGCTATATCGATACCGTCGAAGTCGAGCGGAAACTTGGTATCGGTGAGCGCAAGGACTTGGCGCCATTCCTTGAAGTCGAAGATCCAGATCGTCGTGATTACCTGATGGACATCTTGGATACGTCGGCATCGGTCGCCTACAGCTTTTCAGCAGAACGTATCGTCGACGGCCTCGATAACACGTTGCTCAATTACGTCGTTACCACGAGTCTTGAGCAAAGCGTCATAGGTATTCCGCCTGCATTCGAACCTGATATCTCACCAAAGAAGCTTTTAAAAGTACAGCGTGACCGTGGTCTGTTTCTGAGTGCGGTTGCCGCCACTAGTTATCATCTGCGTAGCGATAATCCCGATGAGATCGTAGCTACTCATACATACGCCCTCAAACACCGAAACAAGACGCTTGCATGTATTGATAGCGATGTCTACACAGATCGCGGATGCGAAGGTGAATCCGTCGCCATACCTTCGCCCGAAGCCGGTGAATTCGATACTCACTTGTTCGTACCCGAGCCGATCCATCATGAACGTATCGCCGATAATGACCGGATCGATGTTCATCTCGCCTTCCGGGCTCTCACCTTGGCAAACTCTGACAATGACGGAGAGTCAGCCCTCTTTCGTGAGGATCTGGTTGAGCGCGTCGAGGCCATGCTCGACATGATGCAGCTCAAACGTCGACTGGTCGTTTAACCGCGCGGCGGTTCGCCTTCGGGCTCATCAAGTAGTTTCTTACTCTTTATGACGTAGCGCTTACCCGTGATTTCTGATGTAATGTAGTCTTCGTTAATCAAGTTTACGAACATATCCAGGTCGCGGCCATCCATAATGATGATCGCGTTGTTGTCGTCTGTCATCAGTTCTAGCTGCATAGTGTCAGCGTAATCAACCGCCTGGTCCTGTGTTATGCCGCCAACTTCAAGCTTTTGCAGTTTATTCACAACCCCTGGTTTTTCGCGTACCAGTGACTGCAAATCCAATCCGTCCGGAAGGCTTAGTTTGTACGTGGCCAAAATCTCTTCGACTTTCTTATCGGCCAGCAGCTGCTTCTTATACTCGTACTGGAATAACTTTTCAAACTTTGGCTGGTTGAATACGTATATGTCGCTTCCAATGATAAGTACTTGGTTATCACTTGGCAGTTTGACCCCGACTTCCGGCTCGAACGGAGCGAACGTACCGTTCGACAGCTGCCAACTGACTGCTCCAGGCAGGACACCCGATTGCTGGACGGCTTTTGCCACGTAAAACACTTCCCCATCAGGTCGGGTTGCCTTCAGTAGCACACCTTTTACGCGTTTGAATTCATGTTCGGTCTCTGAAAACTGCACAATATCGCCGCGTTGCTTTTCAACCAGGTGAATCAACGTCTCGGCGCGGCCAACATTTGCGAGGTCTGTCCGGAGTAGCACGTTTTCCTCGGCTTCCGACAGTTCATAATCGCGTACGCTCATGCCGGTTCCAGCGCCGAAGTTAACGGTGCTTATAAGGTCGAGTACAAACAGCGCTCGTGTCTGCGCGTCGAGAGCTTTCGACAAGTTAACCGCATACGGCGTGTAGTTCTTGTTAAATACGAATAGTTCGAGCGTTAAGTCGTTCTTTACGGCGTCTGTGCGGTTGGCCCACAAAAAAATATCAGTCGTGTCTGGTTTCGGTTCTTCCATTTGTACCTTTTTATAGCTTATATAGTCTTGCTTTCATTGTAGCAAGTAGCGTACAGAAGAACTGTAGTAAGAATGTCGTCTGTAGGACTATTCTACGATGAGCGTACCAGTAAATTGCTCTTCAATGTGGTCGTGAAACCCATACGTTCCGGTGCTTGCAGGCGTAAACGTAGCAGTTTCACCCGGTCCCATGACATCAAGATTCAACTCCTGATTTTCCAGGTGACTTGGGTGGTCGTCGCTCGAAAACTGCATGTCCATGCTCGATGCATTCTTTACCGTGACCGCCTCGCCTGATTTCGACCGGTACGTCGTTTTGTCGAAGCCCTTGTCGGTAAACGTTATGACAGTGCTGCCGACAACCGCTTTTTCGGACGTATCGACAGACCCATTCGTCTTTGAGGTATCAGTCGTCTTCGTTTGTTCCGACGCGGCGTCGGTCTTACTTGATTCATCGTTCATGGCGTAGACCACGACGCCAGCAACGACCAGCACGACGGCTGCCGCTACGATTAGTCCGACTTTTGATGACGATTTGTTTTGCTCCATACCTTAAGCCTCCTTTTTCTTATATACCAACCGGGAATAAATGACTGCTACCGCAAGCGTTATACCATATACCCACCACACCCCCATAAACCAACCGGTTCGTACCTCGCGGCCAAGTTCAAGCGCGTGAATGAATATCGCTGCCATACCGATGATCTGTAACAGTTCGATGTATTTCCACCACGTCTTGTGAGCGAACCATCGCTTCAGTTCGAACGCCAAGAATATGGTCAGACCAAGGCTGCCGAGAGCAAGATACACCTCTTGATTTTCATACACTGTCAGGTAGCTGAGCGGGGGCAATCCGTACCCGTCCTTGTATAGCTGCAGCAGAAGTAGTCCCGGGTGAAGAATGATCAGCCCAAGCACCAAACCCATCGACACTGGCATGTATAGCCCGTGCCCTTTTTTGTCATACCCCGAGTACCGTCGCAGTGCTCCCATGACAAAGTGGGTCCACATCAACCCAAATGCTATGAGGCCAAGTGGTGGAAATATGTCATACACGCTTATACCGTTCAGCGTCCTTACGCCAAGCCAAGCCACGACTGGCAGCACGATGGCAAGTCCGCCAAGTGTCCATTCGATGGCAAGGAATTTTTGTCGTATAAACTCTTTCATGATTCCCCTATTTCTTAAGCTTTGATGGCCACCACACAAATGGTCCGATATAGCGTATCAGTGCCGGCACCAGCAAACTACGCACGACGAAGGTGTCGAGTAGCACGCCGAACGCCACGATGAACGCGATTTGGAACAAGAACAATATGGGAATCACCCCAAGTGCCGCGAACGTCGCGGCCAGCACTATACCCGCGCTCGTAATCACTCCACCGGTCACGACCAGTCCCTTTATCACACCTTCGGCAGTGCCATGTTTCAATGCTTCTTCACGCACCCGGGTCATCAGGAAGATGTTGTAGTCGATTCCCAGTGCCACTAAAAATACGAACCCGAATAGGATGACCGCCGGGTCGGCTCCTGGAAAGCCGAACACGTGGTTGAACAGCAGCGCCGCGACCCCGAGCGTAGCCGCGAACGACAGCACCGTGCTGACAAGCAGGATGATCGGCGCGACGATGGCCCGAAGCAGTATCATCAGAATGATCGTTATGGCAATGAGTACGGCTGGCAATATTACCGTACGGTCATGAATCGAGGCCTTAAGCGTATCAAGCTGCACGGCAGTCGGCCCGCCAACGTAAATGCTATCACTCAGCCTGCCAAGCTTGTCCCGCAGACGCAGCACCGTATCTTTAGCGGCTTCACCGTCGGCTTTATCGGTCAACGTCACCTGTAACAGTGCGTTCCCGTCAGCCGTCTTTGGAATGGCGCTCTTGAACGGATACGCCGCTTCTACCAGCGTGTCTAACGGTACGAAGGCGCGTGCTTCAGCCGGTGTATTGGCTTCTATGCCCCTCCGTATCTTGTCTTTTATTATTGCCTCGGCGTTACCAAGCGGTTTTATCCCTGGCTCCACACCTGTCGCAAGCGCATTCACACCGTCAGTACCTTTGGTGCCGTCAATGACCTCCACGGCTCTACCCACAAGCCTTTCGGGTACCAAAATCTGTGCCGGACTTCCAGAGCCAGCCGTGAAATGTTCGGACAGCTCGACCTGGCCGTCGCGCGCTTCTGACTTTCCAAGTATAAAGTCACTCTGTGCCACGCCGTCGGCCTTCAGCTGCGTCGAAAACAGCGCGAATACTACCAAAACCATCGCCGATAACAGTGCCGTCAGCGCGGCGCGCTTGTTGACCAATATGCCAACGTTGTGCCAAAAACCACGTGCCAGGCGCTGTTTATGTCGTTTCGCGGCGGCCGGGTCAGCACTCGGGCGAACCGGCCAAAAGCTCGTCCGGCCTAGCGCGTAGAGCACCGACGGCAGGAATGTCAGCGCGGCCAGTACCGCGAATGCGATTCCGATGCTACCAACCGGCGCAAGCGCCTTGTTCGACTTCAAATCCGAAAGCAACAGACACATCAGCCCCACGATTACCGTACCGCCGCTGGCAATAATCGGCTCAAACGCTCCCTTGTAGGCCGCTTTGAGGGCGTCGAACTTCGAACGGTAGGTATACAGCGCTTCGCGGTAGCGCGACACGAACAACAATGAGTAGTCCGTCGCCGCCCCGATGACCAGAATGAACAGTATTCCCTGCACCTGTCCGTTCAAATCAACGTAATCGTTCTTGGCCAGCCACCACACCAGGACTATGCTTGCGCTCAGCGCGAAGATACTCGTCATCAGCACGACGATCGGTAGCAAGATTGAACGGTACACGATGATAAGGATGACAAACACCACTGCCAGCGCCGTCAGTAGAAGAATACCGTCGATGCCGGCGAACGCTTTGTTCAGCCCAGCCGCGAAACCGGCGGGCCCGGTTACCTGAAGCTTCGCGTCTTTTATGTCGGCTTTTTCGTACACGCCCCTGACGTCGTCAATGACGACTTGCAGCTTTGCCTTACTATCGAGCGGTACCACCACGAACGCCGCTTTTTTGTCATCCGATACGGTCGCAGGGCTGATATTCCCTGTGACGCCTTCGATCTTTTGTATGTCGCCGGCCTGTGCGTCGATGACTTCTACGGTTCCGGCCGGTAGCACTTTGTCCCCGCTGAACAAGACGATCGTGGGTAATGTCGCGTCGTCCTGGAACTTCTTAAGCTCTTGGTTTACTTTGGTGCTTTCGGCACTGCTCGGCAAAAAGCCGGCAAAACCGTTGTCGGCTACTTCGCTTATCTTGCCAAAGAACGGCCCACCAATGGCGCCCGCCGCGAACCATACGGCAATAAGCAATGCCGGCCATAGTATTCGTAGCCATTTGCTCGGAACGGACGGCTTATCAGTTTTCCCCATGTGCGTCTATTGTAGCAATTTTAAGAACAAAAATCTTCTAACGCGACTGCAGTGCGTCAAGCGCCACGCCCATTGCCGCCAAAGTCCGCCAGTCGGCCTTAGCGTAGGCTTCATCGGTCATCGACAACGTGTAATGGTCGCGGAACAATGTCGTCTTTTGGTACGTTCCAACTTCTTGACCGGCTGTATCAAGGAACACGAAGTGATATTTCAAGAACAATGTCACAAGTTCAATGATTTCACCGACGATCGGAATCCAACCGCCAAAACGACGGATTGCTGCGAGCACTTCGTTGCTTTCTTTTACGGTAAATAGTTCCGTACCGTTCGCGTCCATCACCTTCCATGTACTATTGATCAAACTGTTCAGGAACTCTTTCTTGAACATGCCGACTATTTGGCCGTTCGCATCTTCAACGAAGTAACGTCCGTGTACGTCCAGTACCTTTTCTGCGCGGAACGTGAACGCGGTGGCAGTTTTTTGTTCGTCGGAAAAGAACGTGACTTTCTCTTTGAACGCCAGGCGCTTCTGCTGCGCCAAGGCAGCGAGGCCCGCCTGGTTCCCTGCTTCGTCGGCACCGAACACTTTATACTTGTTCACGAACGCGGTGATTTTTTGTTCAACGAATAGGCGTGGTTTCATGACTTTACTATACATGTCCGCCATCGGCTGGCCTATACTGAATGTATGTCATTCAATCATTACGCAAAAATTAAACGTATTCTCGCCGAACAAACTCCTGGCTGGTATATCGTTCGGATCGACCAATCAACCAGGGCGCAAAACTTCAAAGGCGAAACGGTCGAATACGACCATTTTTACCGCATTTACTCAGCCATGGGTGAACCGATTAAATATTGCAAGTTCCAGCAGCTTGAACGCCTGGCGAGCATTCTCGAAGTACCGGCCGAGACGCTACCGGTAGCGTCAGACAGTTAACATCGTTCGGCGGCGAGTGCGGATCGCTATCGCAAACGCCGTCACGAATGCGCCGATGGTCGCAAGTATCAAATCCTGCATGGTATCGCGTAGCCCTATTCCCTGGTAGCTGTTGCCCATTACGATCGCGTGCGGTCCCATGTTCCATTGCTGCATGGTAAAGCCGAACGAAATGTCGAGTACGAACTCGTATATCTCCCACAGCACGCCGGCGGTAATGGCAAAGCAGAGTGTGAATAGCAGAATCGTCATAGGGTGCAGTCTGACGGCGTTCTTTCGCTCAAGCACATGTAGCATATACAGCCCTATGTACGCGAACAATATGCCCGATAGCGCGTGCAGCATGTCATCCCACCACCACGCTCTGTCATACATGTGAATCATCTCGCCAAAAACCACCGCAAGGCTTATAAAGCCAATCGACGCTGCAAACAATAGTCCTAAGAATTGTTGATTTTTCATTATGTCATGAGTATAGCCGATTGTTAGGTCAGATTGTTAAGATCAATATTTTCTTTTAATATTTGACCTTCGTGAGTTGGCGTCATCAGAATAACCCCACCATCTACTTCGCTTTGATACTTTTCATTAACATCAGGATCACTATTATCCCAAACGGAGACTTCAGGTGAATCATACATAATTTCGTATAGCCCCACAGAATTTAATGAACCGAGCTCGCCCGGCTCATACGGTTTAATTTCTAACATTAGAAAACGCCTTAACTGTTCATAAGAGAGAAGAGTCAAGACATCTGCGGCTTGCTTGAATTCCTCACTGGTGATTTTTCTTACAGCATGAGCCTTTAACAACATCGCTAATGCTTTGGCTATTTTTTCACCCTTTGCTTCATTTATTAAATTAAGCAGGGCTTCTTGCCCACTATTTCTCTCGATATTTTGGATACCTTCTTCTAGTAAGTCATCGTCGACTGAATTAGTTTCAAGTGCGATTAGAAAATTTGCAATTTTTCTTATCAATATATAATCTTGAAGACTTTTTGAGGATTTGATTATCCCCACAGCAAATCCCAATATGGGAATGTTTTTTATTATGTCGCTTTTTAAAGCCACGCCTGCTAAGGTTTCCAGCGATTGTACTGAAGGCTCGCTAATAGCATTTACTGCGTTAAGTAGTGCGATTCTCCGCTGAGAGCCCACTTCATCTAACCCTTAGCCAAGCGTATCCACTTGTGTTTTACGAGTTTGTCTAGTCGTATCGCGCTCGCGAACTGTAACTGTGCCATCTTCTAGTGTTTGAAAGTCGATTACCACGCAGTACGGCGTTCCGATTTCGTCTTGGCGGCGGTAGCGTTTACCAATATTGCCGTTGTCGTCCCACATGACGCGGCCAGGGTTTTCTTTAGCGAGTTTGGCGTAAACTTCGCGCGCTTTTTCAACCAGCTCCGGCTTGTTTTTAAGCAGCGGGCTAACGGCGTATTTAACCGGTGCTAAGTGTTCTGGCAATGCCAAGAATACGCGTTTTTCGCCGTTCTGTTCGTCTTCGCGGTACGCGCTGACTAGCACCGCCATGAGTGCTCGCTCAACACCGAACGACGGTTCAATCACGTGCGGAACGAATTGTTCGTTGCTGCCCTTTACGCGGTATTCCATGCCTTTACCGCTGGCATTCTGAATGTTCATTAGGTCAAAGTCGGTGCGGTATGCCAGGCCCATGAGTTCTTCACGACCGATCGGGTAGTCGAATTCAAAGTCGATGGTGCGTTTGCTGTAGTGCGCGCGGTCTTCTTCCGGAACTTCGAGTTCGTGGATTGAACTTTCGGGCAGGCCAAGTGCTGCAAACCATTCTTTACATTTTTCTACCCAATGCTCAAAGGCTTCTTCCCACTTATCAGGGGCTACGAAGTATTCGATTTCCATTTGCTCAAACTCGCGCGAACGGAACACGAAGTCACGCGGCGAAATTTCGTTACGGAATGCCTTACCCTGCTGAGCAATACCAAATGGTAGGTCTGGGTAAAAACTGTCTACAACATTCTTGTAGTTCGTGAAAATTCCTTGCGCAGTTTCCGGTCGCAGGTAGCTGATTGAGCTTTCGTCGTCGACCGGACCGACGTTCGTCTTGAACATCATGTTAAATTGCTTGGCCTCACCAAACGTACCCTCTTTACCACAAGTCGGACATTTGTTCGGGTCGTCCAATTTGTCGGCACGGTGCCTTGCGTTACAGTTTGAACATTCGACCAACGGGTCGGTAAATGTGTCTACATGGCCGCTTGCCTGCCATACTTTTTGGTTCATTAGGATCGCCGCGTCTACACCGTACATATCGTCGCGCTCGTCCACGAACATAGTCCACCAAAGATTCATGATGTTTCGCTTCAGCTGCACGCCAAGCGGGCCGTAGTCCCATGTACCACTTAAACCACCGTATACGTCGGAGCCCTGATAAATAAAACCTCGGCGCTTGGCCAGGCTAACGATATCTTCTAATTTCACCTGTTTTTCCATTACCTTAAAGTATACCAGTCCGCCTTGTTTACAGGTAGTTCTCAGCCTAAAGCAATATAATTATCTGGTTCGCACATCGACAAACAGAAAGAAGCCTGCATTGGAAGCTGTGAAGGTTGAAACGAAGAACCTGGTTCGCCACGCCGCCGTGCTGATTTACATCGGCGAGTACGACGCCGCGGAGCTATTACTGCTTCGGGCGCTGTACAACACGCGCGACTGCGGTGAACGGACGGCAGCAGCCGACTTGCTGCCGCGGATTCACCACCGCATGGGGCAATTGCAAGCCGCACGCGGGAACGTACAACATGCAAGGGAGTTGTTTGAGGTCGCCGAAGGATCATTTGATCGCCGCAACGCGATTGGACGTGCAAGGACCTTGCGTGACCTCGCTTTGTTGACGTACCGCCACGGTCAGCCCGACGAAGGCGGTGCGCTTGCTAAGCGAGCGCGCAACCTGTTAAAGCGACCCAGCCAGATCGACCCAACCTGGGAAAAGGAGTTCATTGTCACAGACGGCATTGTGGCAGGAACCGACCCGTCCCTGCCCCACGCCGAAGCCATTCGCCACTTCCTGATTGTAGACGAGCGGGTCCGCGGAGGCTCCGACCCGATTTACGAGCGGGAAAATCTGCGGCGGTTGGTTCGCCGCATCCCCATCGTTGAGCGGGCCGGGTACGAAATACGGTCCCAAACAATCTGGTGGCGGCTCATCGCTGGTCACGAAATCAGGACCGTCACGCAGGACCTGATGGATGGGAACTTTCGCGGAGCAACACTGGGGTCGGCACGACGGATGACGCGTCACTTGCTTCCATTCTAGAGCCGTTTCTGGTCGATACCGCGAACCCCGCGCCTGTATTGGGTGCGAGAGTTCCTTGTTTTAGTGCGCTACCGCGCGTTCAGCAACCCACAAACAATCATTAATAAGTTCTCCTGCTCCAGCGACATGCGCGGCCACCTTTGGTGACTGAGCGCTAAGAATTCGAAGTAATTTTATGTGGTCACTTGTGAATGTACCCCGTTCGCTGAATACGAACCCGTGATCGGCTTCAGAAAAGTCGTACGACGCGTCCTCGACCAGCTTCATCCCATTAGTATCGGTCGCCAAGTTCAGCCCGACCCCTAGCAGTATGGCGAGTTGAAGCCAAAACCACGCCTTGGTTAGCCGTACGTCGATTTGTGGGTCGTTTAGGGCTGCAAACGCTTGGTCTAGCAAATCAAAGAATGCCGGCTCGTCGACTGTCGTCGCTGCACGGGTAATCTGTTTGATAATGTCGTACCCAAACTGCAGGCAGTCGTAGTCGGTCATAATGTGTGAGTAAAACACATCCAAACGTGCGGCTGTTAAAATCCCCAAGTCGCCCTTACCGACACCGACGTTCACGTCGCAGCGAGCAAACAGTTCAATCCCGCCGGCTAGTCGGCTTTTTTCTTTTCGGACACCTTTGGCCATAACACTAAGCATGCCGTTGTCAGGGGTGAGAAGCTGTATAATTCTGTCGGCCTCGCCGTAATTGGTGCGCCGCAGCACGATGGCTTTGGTGCGGATACTTTTCATTGGATAACCGTCCGTACGGCAGCCACCACGTCTTCGGGGTGCATGGTTGCTTTGTCGAGTATGCGTTTTACTCCGTAACTTTCAACGTCTTCCAACGAAATCTGGTCGGCCAGGTTGGTAGCCAAAACAATAGGAATGTCCGCCAAGTCAGGGTGTGAACGCAGTTCGTGTAAAAGCGCCAATGCTGTTGTTCCTGTCAGCAGAACATCAAGCAGTACCGCATGCGGCCTGACGTCATCTATAACGTCAATCGCACCCAGCGCATGTGCGGCATGGTAGGCTTCATACCCCGCTCGTCGTAACACCCGCAAGTAGTGTTCTGCCAGCCATACGTCATCCTCGACAACGACAACACGTTCTGTCATAGCAGTGAAAGTTGGTGTGAAACCGGTAGTTCCACGTAAAACGACGCGCCATCCTGGTGCCGTATAGCACCGATCCGCCCACCCATGGCGGTCGCGAATTGATTCGATATATACAGGCCAAGTCCGCTGCTTTGCGGTCGGGCGTGAACCGGCTGACTTTGCTCTAGCGTGCTGGTGAGTTTGCGCCAATGCTTAATCGGCATGTGGGGCCCAAAGTCGCGCACGCTTAACCGTACTGTCGAGCGCTCACCTATTAGTTGCGCTTGCAGCTCGACCACGCCGTCAATATCACCGTAGTGTAGCGCATTGTCTGCAAAGTTAAGTAGAATACGACGCAGCAAATCGCGGTTCGCAATTACCGGTGGCAAATGCCGAATACGCGCGACTTTAAGTTTTCGGCCGTGCGCTTTGTACAACCGGTCAAGTTCGCTTCGTACGTCGCGCGCGACGTCCAGCGGGTTCACGGGTGCAAGCTCAAACAGTGTCGACTGCGATTCGGCACGCGTAAGGTCACTGGTCAGGCGAATCGCCTTTTCGGCCACATGCGTCATTTGTTCAACCACCTGCTGGCGTTCCGACTCACTTAAGTCGTTCGCGGCAAGTTCCAGCGACAGCTGACGGAGCAAAACCAGTGGCGATTTTAGTTCATGGGCCGCGACGGCGACGGCGGACACTCTGTTCACGCCGCTATCGTTCGTCGGACTCCCATTCCTACTCATTACACTTAGTGTAACAGGCCTGGCAAAAATGTGTCGACGGATTACGTATTGAAGGTGATCGTTTTGATCAGGTTTTCAAAGTCAGGTTTGAACGTATCTGCGTCGGTGCGAATGATAGCGGTTTTGTCACGAATCTTGTAAATAACCGCTGCGCCACGAATGTCCTTCGTAAAGCTACCGTCAAGCCGCGTGCCGTTTTGGCTGTTTGCCTTAACCGACGACGTTGTCAGTTTGCCACTTTTTACCAAGTCCTTGTAGTCTTCAATCACGTCTTCGTATTTTTGGTCGACGATACTAACGCGAATAGCATACCTTGATTCAGGCTCGTTGACTGGTGGAACGGTAGCTGGGTTAAGGTAGGCTTTGTAGCTGCTGTCGTTTGAACCGTTATCGGCAACGTAGACGCTCCAGGTCTTTGGGTATTTGAATCCGAGCGACCCGTAGTCGCTAGGACTTACGAAGCTACGAAGCGGCTCTTTCTCACGCTCGGCGAACTTCTTTTCAAGGTCGTCTGCCTGTGCTTTTTCGGCTTTCGCGACGGCATTTGATATTTTGGAGTCAACATTGTTCTTTTGGTCGGCGTAATTAACGTACGCCCAAATAGCAAGACCGGCAAATGCTACCGCTAGGACCGAGACTCCCGCGATCACCAACGCCGAAACCGATACACCCCCGCGCTCTGAAAGATTCTTATTCATGCTGGTAGTATAGCTTAAGCTTCTTTCCACTGCAAAGTGGAAAATAACGATTGTTGATTTCCACTTTGCAGTGGAAAATCGTGATGGCGGTGATACCAGTGCAAAATTACTTGCCTGGAACCACTTCGTAAAGCGTATGACCACGGTAACTCGCCCGTACGGGCAGGCCTTTTAAGCCCGCGCCAAGCATCATAACGGCAAGCGGCCTACCTAACCGTGTCGCCTCGGCCTTTAGGTAGCGTACTGATTTTTCACTATCGCGCGACACCGAGAACATATATACGATCGTCGTGTCGTCAGGTAGTTTTGCGTGCCACATATTACCCATAACTACAGTTGCGCGCTTGCCTAGCCGCAGACGCGATACCAGTACGAGAATCGGATTTATCTCGTACCCGTACGCTTTAGCACCACATCGCGCCGCTTCAAGCAGTACTACGCCGTCACCCGACCCAAGATCAACTAGCGTGTCATTTCCTCCAAGCGGATACAGCTCTTCGAACGCTCGGCGCACTTCACGTCGTAAGCTCGGTACATAGGGTGCGCCGAACAATACAACAAACCCGAACAAAAACACAGGAAGTGCGAATAACCAAAGCAGAATCATACGTCTTCAAACGATTTTTTCAGCACGTTCACGGTGTTTTCCATTTCTGACAAATCATGCTCGATTTCGCGGGCCAATTTGGCGGCCGCTTCAAACTTTTCGGCGGCATGCGTCAGCGAAAATTCCTCGCTTTCGAACCATGCGGTCATCTCCCGCAGCTCGTTCATCTTTTCTTCTATGGTCTTATTTTTTGCTGACATTTCGTACCTCCGCTTCAATCACATCATGTTGTCGTTCGATTTCAATTAATTTTCCTACGTCGACGTCACCGCGTACCAGCGCATAACCCCTGGCTAGTACGGTCTTTGGGTCGTATTGGGTTAGCAGTTTTAGCGTCGTTGCCGTTTCGTCCTTAAAGCCGCGAATTCGTTCGGCAATCATTTGCCCGCTATTTACCATTAAGTCGTCTGCCTCCCGGCGGTAGTCAGCCAGTTTTACTAGTAGTTCTGGCACGATTGACCGCACCATGTTCCGCGACCGTTCAATCAGTTCACGGCGGTCTGGGACTAGAATTTGCGCCGCATTGCTTGGCGTACTGGCACGCACATCTGCCACTAAGTCGGCAAGCGTCGTGTCAATTTCGTGTCCGACCCCAACTAATGTTGGAATACGGCTAGCCGCGATAGCCCGCACTAGCCCTTCGTCGTTGAACGCTGCCAAATCATCCGGGTCACCACCGCCACGCACAATGACAATCACTTCAGGCGGTTCACCTGACTGGTTGAAGTAGTCGATAGCCCGAATAATCTGCCCCGGTGCGTTAATTCCCTGCACCAAGGTGTTTGCAACGTCAACTTCCATGCCGCCCCAACGACCATTCAGCACTTTTATGAAGTCAGTGTAGCCGGCAGCCTGAGTACTACTGATTAGCCCAATACGTTTTGGGAGTTCTGGCAACAGCCGTTTGCGTGCCGGGTCGAACAGTCCTTCGGTTTCAAGCTTTTTAAGCAGTAGGTCAAAGCTTCGTTTAATACTTCCCTCGCCAACAGGCTGAACAGATTGAATACTAACACTGAAGCCCCATTTATCACTCAAGCGTGGCCGGCCAAGTACCGCCACAACCATGCCGTCTTCCAGTGGTGTTCGTATTTGGTAGACCGAACCAAAAAAGTCCACGGCGCATTGTTCATCTTTTAGTTTAAATCTGACCCACTTGCCTTGTCGCACGTTGTAGCCCGACACTTCGCCAACGATAACGATGTTCGGCATGGCGTATTCGAACGTCTGGTTTACCAGCGCGACAAAATCGCTAACACTAAGCCGGATGTCGTTGTTTTCCATATTTCGAAAGTGCCCGTTGGTAGAATAAATAACCGCCCGCGATGGTGACGATTAAGATAATGACACGACTGAGTAAGATACCCGCAATAGCCGTACCCGAACTAATACCCGCTACGGCCAAAAACGCCACCATAATCGCTTCGTACGCACCAGCACCGCCAGGAGTCACGACAATGAATCCGGCGAGCGATGCCAAAGTGTAAGCAATAAGTATCGGTGCCGGGTTCACCGGCGTACCGAGTGCCCAAAACGTTACGGCGAACACCATGGCGTCAAGAATCGTAAAGACCAGTCCCCATACAATCGGGTAAATTAACACCCGTCGGTCACGCTGCAGCTCCAAATAATCGTCGTGGATTTCTTCGAAAAACTTGAGTACGTTTCCTTCGTGCATGACCACTCGTTTTCGCCCACGGGTCAGTTTACGGACAAGCTTGTTTACGCTGCGCGAAATCCAGGTAGCAAACTGCTGCATACGCACGCGGCTGCTTACCAAGTAGACCATACCGACAATCGCAGCCAACATGAACAAAACAATCATACTGCTCACTAAAATTATCCAGCGGTTTATACTTCCGTCGATAGTTACAAGAAGTACACAAAACGGAATAACAATTGCCGTCGCAATGAACCCTGCAACATAACGCACCATCTGTGCCGACGCCGCGCGCCCCGGGCTAACGCCGAACTTCCCAAGCCGCCATGTCATGTACGAAATCCCGCTCACGCCGCCAGAAGGCAGCGTGTGGTTCACGAAGTTCAGTTCCAGCGCCATGCGGGCACGGGTGGTCCAGTGCGTCTTTTCAATCGAGCCTTTGGCGCGCAAGTAACTGAACATAATTTCGGACGCCGCATAAAACGACAGCAACATTAGTGGAATGATAAGCACCAAAATATATACGTTCACCTGCTCAAGTAGCATCCAAGCTTTCTGAAGCTCGTGGCGCGACAAAAACAGTATAAGAGCTACCAGCGCCAGCGTTACCCAGCTGATGACACGTTTGACGGACATTATTTTCATTATAGTGCGCCAGGGGCTTATAAGACAAACATGCGTTAACTACCGTAAACCGGTATACTAAACGTAATGAATGTCATCTCTATTCTTGGGCGTCAGCCAGAACTTAGTCTAGCTGAACTTGAACAGCGCTTTGGAAGCGCGAATGTTCGAGTATTTTCCGATTCTGCAGCAACAGTCGAAACCGACTTATTCGACATCACAACTCTCGGTGGTGTGGTAAAAGGCGGCAAAATAATCGCCGAACTTGAAAAGGCCGACTGGTCACGCCTGTCGCGTGACATCGTGCAGCGTTACGCCCGCACTTTCAAAGGCGAAGGTAAATTAACCCTTGGTATTAGCGTTTACGGCCAAGATATTCCAGCCCGTGAAGTACAGCGCACCGGCCTAGCACTTAAACAGTCACTTAAAAAACAAGGCCGTTCGGTCCGTTTAGTTCCGAACGACGGCCCTGCTCTTTCAACTGCTACGTCGCACCACAATAAACTCGGGCTTTCAGACAATAAAGTCGAATTGATGGTCGTGTACGGACCAAAAACCGTAGTCGTTGCCGAAAGCATGGGCGCGCAGAACATTACTGCCCTCGCCGCCCGTGACCAAGGACGCCCAAAACGTGACGCGTTCGTGGGCATGCTGCCACCTAAACTTGCACTTATGATGATAAACCTATCCGGAATTGGACAGAAGAGTCGCGGAGCTGATGTTGTTACCAGACCTTCAAGCGACCGCCCCACCATTCTCGACCCCTTCTGTGGCACCGGCGTCGTCCTGCAAGAAGCCGCCCTGCTTGGCTTTAACGTCTACGGCACCGATTTAGCAGAAAAAATGGTCGACTATTCCAAGGCTAATCTTGAATGGCTGGCCGTAAAGCACCCTATCGGAACAGTAAGGGTCGAGGCTGGCGACGCCATTGAGCACCAATGGCAGCAGCCAATCGACGCTGTAGTCGCCGAAACCTATCTGGGTCAACCATTCAGCGCACCGCCCGCACCAGACAAGCTCGACAAAGTTAAACGAATCGTCGAACACATCGTCACTAAATTCCTTGAAAACTTGGCCGCTCAAACAAAACCCGGTACCCCGCATTGTTTGGCTGTTCCCGCCTGGCGCGACGCCCAGGGGCGTTTTACTCACCTTTCGGTCATAAAAAAGCTCGAATCGCTCGGTTACGAATGGCAAGATCTTGAACATGTCGACGCAAAAAGTTTAGTCTACTTCCGCGAAGACCAAGTTGTTGCACGGCAGCTGCTAATCTTGACCCGAAAATAATATAGCCACAACCCTTGTCAAACAGCGTATTTTACGCTACAATTACATCAATTAGCGTCATAAACTTTAAGGAGAAGCTATGTCACACGTCAAAGCTGGTGGTTCGTCTAAGAACGTCCACAACAACGCCGGTGCCCGATTGGGCGTCAAACGTTTCGGTGGTCAGACCGTTCGTACTGGTGAAGTCCTGGTCCGTCAGACCGGTTCTACTAAGGTTGCTGGCCCAGGCACATTCATGAGCCGTAACTTTACCATTCACGCCGCTCAAGATGGCGTAGTTGCTTTCAGCAAGGTAAAGACTCGCCGATTCACTGGCAAGACCGCACCTCGCACACAAGTTTCGGTCCAATAATTCGTCTTTGAAATTAATTACCCCGGATCGCTCCGGGGTAATTTTCAATGCGAGATGATTTACCTAAGATTAAGAAAGGCTTTCGCGGATGGGGACAGGCTCTGCTGTACCCGGTATATCGCCCGACCGTCTTCAGCGGCTTGCGCGAAATTCTTAGCCTGCTCAGATTCAGTCTTGTTTCGAACTGCACGGCGGTACGATAATACTTCTGCTCGGACCGATTCGTCGAGTGCGTCCAGTGGGTCGACAGCCTGAACAGCTTCTTGTGCGGCAACGTCGGCCACCGGTTGAGCCTGTTCGTTATTTCGCATCCAATCAGGCATTTTGATAAGCCCATCTTCGTCAAATTCTACACTGGAAACTGGAGTAGGCTCCGGTTCGATTTCAACCGTGCTGCGAAGAGCCCGACCTGCTAATTTCTCTGCAAGCTCCTCTTGTTGGGCATCTGACAAATTTTCTAACGCGATAGTCTTTTCATATGCAACACCGTTTTCTGTGAAGTATGCTGTTCTCGTATTTTTATCTAGTCGAGCGACCGTGACATTACCAGATTTTCGATCAATCAGAACGGTTGGCATGTCCTTGCTTCCGTTCATGTAGGCGGATGTTTCCTGCTGGTTAATTTGGTTGAATGTTCGTTCGTTCATATTGTTTATGTCTTATTGGATATGCTTTTATAGTAGCAGTTTATTGATTATTTGTCAATATGCTTATACTCATAGGAATACTCCGGTATAATGACACCGATATATGGCATTCGATCGGCAACGCCGTGGCGCTGGGCGATGGTCAGCATCGAATCAAGGTTGGTCGCAAACCCATAATCCGCCGAACTATGTGAGCCGGTAGGAGTGGTCATGCCATGATTCACGGGCGCTTCGAAATACGAGATTAATGTTGGTTCTTTCGTCATGTATTCAGGAAAATACTCTTTTAGCCTATCAACTGCCCCGATACCCTTTTTGACTTGGTCACTTCGCGCCACTAGCAGGTTCACTTCAACTGTCAGTTTATGTGCATCAATACCTTGCGCGTCTAAGCGCTGGAACAAGTTGCCAAGGTCATTCGCGACGTGATTGCCCGACACCGACCAATCATCACTCAGTACAATTTTGGTATCCGGACCGATCATCTCATTACTTAGGTCACCAGTCATGACGACATGGACACGTTCACGTGTTTCCGAAGAAACCGATGAGGCGATATCGGTCGTCACTTTAGCTTGCGACTTTAGACTGCGGCTGTTCGGTATCACGAACAGCAAACTCTTTTGAGGGTTGTCCGCCAACCAGCGCTCATGCCGTCCGGCCAGACCGTGGACCGCCTCGGCATACAACTCTTTGCTCACATAGGTCATTGAAGTCAGAAAATCATCAATTCCATTGATGGCAGAGTCGTATCCATAGGCGCGGTCCGACTCTTCTGTTGGAAGGTCACGACAACGTCCGCAAAAATCAAGCAAGTCGTCAAACAGTTCTTTTTCGCTAACCGTTGTAGTGGCACTTCCCTTGCGAATAAGTGAATCGGCGGCGCTGTAGACGGTAATATTTCTTACTTCTGAAAGCGAGTCGTAGGAATCTAGTGCGTTCGGCAGTTCCCGGCCAATGATTGTCACGTGGTCAATGGAGTGTGTTGATGTTTCGAAGCCCTTTGGCGGCTTGGTTTCCATATATAAACAATAGCAGTTTATTGTCTAGTTGTCAATATGCTTCTGCTTAATAACAGGTTAAGAAGCGACTGGAGCAGCTGGTGGCTGGTCGACAGGCGTGTCACTCATGCCAAGGTGGTGTTTAACGCGTTCGACAACGTCACCAATGACAACTTGGGATTTAACCAAGTAATCGTCAACACCGAGGGATTCAGCTCGTTCCTTGTCTTTTGGCTGACTAAGCGCCGTTAGCATGATAATGCGGATATTCCCAGTTTCAGGGGTGTTACGAAGAATGTCGAGTACGTCGAAGCCAGAGATTTTTGGCATCATGGCGTCGAGCAAAATAAGATCAGGCTTAAAGTCGATTGCGGCAGACAGCGCGTCCTCGCCGTTATTAACTTCGCTAACTTCGAACCCTTCAAGTTCCAGTCGTGAACGGTAAACACCGGCAAGCGCCGTGTCATCTTCAACGAGCAAGATTTTCTTTTTCGTATCCATATGTCCCTTATTCTACCCCGATTTATAACTAGGCACAACCGTTATGGCGTACTGACGATTTGAATTGCTTTTTCAAGCTGCGGGTCGTGTCCGGCGTCAAGGTCCGCCTGCTTCAGACCAACGCTGACATCTGGCTTGATTCCCTTTTTGTTGATGTTATCGCCGCTTGGTGTGTACCAACGCTTTATTGTTACCTTAAGGAGCGCGTCGCCACTGAGCGGCACCAGTTCTTGCACAGACCCTTTACCGTAGGTCTTTTCACCCACGATGGTGGCTGCTTTGTAATGCTTCAATGCCGCGGTAACAATTTCGGTGGCACTGGCTGATCCGCCGTTCACTACCACAGCTGTCTTAACCCCCTGTAGTAACGAGTCACCTTCGCTTATAAGCCTTTGTTCGCTACCGTTGGTTGCTTTTACACTAACGACAAGTTGGTCATGCAGCCAAAGTCCAGCTACGCCCGGTGCAGCATCAAGATAGCCGCCACCGTTGCCGCGCATGTCAACGACTATCTTTTTCATGCCGCGGCCCTTTAGGTCGGCGACGGTCTTTCGCACTAGGCTAACCGTTTCTTGGTCGAAGCGGTTGATAGTCATAATACCAATATCTCCCCGAAGTTCGCTCGACACACTTGGGTTGTTGATGATTTCGCGGGTAATGGTGAATTCTTTGGTCTCGTTGCCTCGCCGGACTGCCAGTTTGACCGTAGTCCCCGGCTCGCCGCGTATGGCATGAACTGTCCTGTCAGCATCCCAGCCGTCGGTTGATTCGTCGTTAACTGCAAGTATGGTGTCGTTTGCATGAAGCCCCGCCTTTTCGGCTGGGTTGTCTGGTAAGGTCCGCAGAATTGTCGGTTGTCCGCTGCGCACCCCAACTTCTGCACCGATACCGCCGCCAATGTCACCCGAAAGCTCTTTGTTAAATTCGTCGGCTTCCGCTTTATTGAAGTACACCGTGTACGGGTCACCCAATGCTGCTACCATGCCGCTTTTAGCGCCTTCAATAAGCTTATTATTGTCGACCTTGCCGTTGTAGTGCTCTTTCAGAGTCCTATAGACCATCTGCAGCGACTCGTCGTCGAGCGTACCGGTTTCTACCTTGGCGCCGAAGACAGGGCCAACTAACGCGGCCAGTTGGGTCGAGCGCGTTCCGGCCACGAACCCAATGAGCAGCACAACCAGGATGACCGCTGCCAGATAGACGCGAGAAAGCTCGACTTTTTTATCCATTAGCAGTAAGTATAGCGCACCCGGTAAAGGGTGCGCTAGTGTAGATTTGACCTGTTGGATGCCTAGAAGTAGATGAAGACGTCGTAGGTACTTTGGTGAACCCGAACGCGAGAAAAGTTACCCCAGCCGCCGCCGTAGTTGGCGTTGTATTGGCTTACCGTAATGAAGCCGGCAGCGTCAGGGTCGGTCTCTACCCACACTACGTGACCATAGGCACCGTCCATGATGACACCGACTGAGTTGGCACGTGCAGAGTAACCCTTGTTCGAGTATGAGTTCGGGAACTGATTGGCGTTACCAAGGTATGTCGGAATGACACCTGTACGTTCTCCGATTTTCCAAGCTGCGTAGCTGGCACACTGTCGGCAACCATAGCCCCAACCGTCACCACCGTTGCCGTCGGCACCACCGGTCGAGTACATACCACTCATCGGACAGTTGCTTGGACCCCACGGGTAACCGCCGTTGCCACCGCCTACGAAGGTAACACCACCGTTACGGGCACTGGCCGCGCGGATGGCTGCCTGCTGGGCGGCCATGACCTGCTCTTTTTGCGCCTGGGTCTGATTTTTCAGGTTTTGGTACGCAGCTTCTTGGCCACGGGTTTCATTGACAAGTCGCTGCTGTTCGGCCTGCTTGGCGGCTAGGGCGTCTCGGGCACGCTTTTGGTTTGCAAGCAGTTCTTCGGTTTGCAATTTCTGCTTTTCAAGCAGCTCCTTGAGTTCCTTGATACGATCGATGGTCGCTTTCAGTTGGTCCTGCATGGCAGACTGGTAGGTCTGCTTGTCGACGTAATCGGAAATGTTCTTAGAGCTGGCCAGCATTTCAAGCGGTGATATCTTACCTTCGATTGAAAGGTCGGCAATGACTTCTCCAAGGGCGTCGCGGTTTTCAGCAATTTGTTTCTCGGTGTCGGCGATTTGAACGATAAGCTTGTCGTACTGTGCCTGAGTCAGGTCGATCTGGGTCTGAATTTGCCCGATTTCGTTGTTAATACCATCGAGCGTGTGCTGCAGCGTGTCAGCCTGAGCTCCGAGCGCTTGGGCAGCTGCCTGGTATTGATCAATCTGCCGCTGTAAAGCGGCAATACGAGCATCGTATTGGTCTGCGTTTGCCTGCTTAATAAGGAATACCGCAGGAGAAGTGACGGCCAACACAAAAGCGATGACGGCTAATTTAACGCGCCGCGCCGTACCCTTTTTCGATGATGGTGTGGTGGACCGTAGTTTCATCTCTTTCCACGTTAGCATAAGCAGCTTGTTAAGTCAATAATCCCCTTCGCTTAAAATATGTTAAATTTTCAGGTAACGGCGTGTCGCCAGGAGCGACGAAATGACACCGATAATTGCGCCCAGTAAAATCATGCCGAGTAGTACGAAGCCTAGGTATGTCAGTACGAAGTCGATGGTAGGTTGCAGTTCGATTCCACCAATGAGTCTTCCCTTCAGGGCTATCATTCCAAGTACCCCAAGTCCTGTGGCTACGATGGCGGCTATAAATCCGTACACGACAGCTTCAACTATGAACGGCCCGCGAATAAAGCTTTTGTCGGCACCAATAAGTTTCATCATTTCAATCTCGTCGCGGCGGTTAAAGATGGCCATGCGGATGGTGTTAAACACAATGAGCGACGATATGACGACGAACACGACCGTTGCAATTAATCCGGCACGTTCCGCGAAAACCACTCCTTGGGCAATGCCTTCGATCGCATTTTTACGTTCACCGGCGAACGATGGCGGTCGGCTTGAGTCCAGGTTGTCTTTGACCTGCTTGTTTGTTTCGACAAACTTACGCAGTTCGCTCGTGTCGTTAATATCGACCAATTGTACTTTGTATGTACCTGGGAACTTGTTAGTTGCTTCGTTCAGAGCGTTCAGCGTGTCGGGGTTGGTGCCGTTTTCTTTGGCGAAGTTCTCACGGGCAGTCTGTGGACTGACATAGGTCACTTCTTCGACCGACTTCAATTTTTCAAGCCCCGACTGAATAGCTTCGACATCTTTTTTTGACGTGTCGGTCTTAATGTAAATCGACATGTCGACGTTCTGTCGAATGACGTCAACCGAGCTAATTAGCGTGCTTCTAGCAGCCAGAGTAGCAAAGACAATAAGCAGCGTAATGGTCATGACGGCGGTCGCTGCAATGGTCAGCCACGCGTTACGCGAAAAGTTATTTACGCCGTAACGACACATACGAAGGAATGTGATCCACTGGCGACGACGCGTCTTGGACTGTGCGAACTGCTTTGATGTCATTTTATTCTTTGCCATTACTGTCGGTAGCTTCCTTGGGCTTGGTCAGAAGTAATCTTACCGTGTTCCAACGTGACGACGCGGCGCTTCAGGCGGTTGACGATTTCGACATTATGTGTGGTCAGCAGTACGGTTGTGCCATAGCGGTTGATCTTTTCAAGCAGGCGCACGATGTCCCAGCTGTGCTTCGGGTCGAGGTTTCCGGTTGGCTCGTCGGCAATCAGGATTTTTGGTTGGCGTACGACGGCACGGGCAATTGCCACGCGCTGGCGTTCACCGCCAGATAGCTGGTGCGGAAAGCTTTTTTCTTTACCTGTCAGGCCAACAAGTTCAATGACTTTTGGTACGGTCGTCTTGATTTCGCGGTTGGTCATACCGGCGATTTCCAGGGCGAAGGCGATGTTTTCAAACACCGTTCGCTGCGGAAGCAGCTTGAAGTCCTGGAACACGACGCCGATTTTGCGGCGCAAAAGCGGAATGTGCTTGTCTTTCAACGTATCGTAGTCTATGCCGCCGACGACGATCTTGCCGCTGGTCGGTTTTTCTTCCCGGGTAAGTAACTTGAGTAGCGTCGACTTCCCCGCTCCGGATGTTCCAACTAAGATGACGAACTCGCGCGGTTCGATGTGAAGACTAATACGTTGCAGTGCCGGATTGGTACTTTTTCCGTATGTTTTTGTTACCCTGTCCAAAAGAATCATTTACCGCCATTATAGCATAAGAACAACGGCGTGGAACCAGCGGGAACTAGTAGTCGTATACGTAGTCTGTCTGGACGTCGTAGCAAACGCGGCCGGCTTTGTGGCCGTACGTGTCTACACGGGTTGGGTATTGCCCGTCTTCTGCCGCCGAACGGGACGAGTATGAGTAATAGTCTGACGATCCATCTTTGGTTTTATACTCGACGCATAGTTCGTAGTGGAATACTGGTTTCTGCGATCCAACACGGTAAGAGGTAGGCTCGACCGGACTGAGCGGTGTTTTAATCTTGCTCGTTACTTCTTCGCCTGGCGTGTAGGTGACTTTGTTTTCGTCGACCAGTTTTTGGGCACTTTCTGAGAGTGATGTCAGGTCTTTAAGCGAGGAAGGAAGTTTTGCCTTCTTGTCAGCATATGAGTTGACCGCGTCCGAAATGTCTGACACCCCTTCTTCGACCACCCTGTCTTCGTTCTGAAGCCGTGCCTGCGCGGCAGGGCCGACAATACCAAGCGCGACAGTCGTGATGATCGCGAGCGTCATGACAATCCAGTACAGTCGCGCGACGCCTTTGATCCAGCGCGGACGGAGCGTCCGAAGCAGCGTCACTCCATATAAGGCGGCGATGATGATTCCGCTAATGATGCTCGTTTGCGGCCCGGTGCTGCCCGATGCGTCATTAAGAAGCAGGCTGACAAATCCGAATACCGCGACGATAAGCGACCCAATACCGAACAGTGCAAAGATGACGGCATGAATGATCATGATGACGTTCGAGCCGCTCGAACGTGCGTGCTTTTTTTCAGCAGCGGCGTAAAAGATGTCGGTAACGAGCGAAATGATGAACAGCACGATGACGGCTGCCAGAAGGTACGCGATACCGCCAAGCCAGTAATTTTCGCTTGTCTGGTTTAGCAACTGGCTAACGACAGTAAGGACCAGTCCACTAAGTGACAGTACTGTCCAACCCCAGAACGCGTAGGTCAACCACTGTAGGACTAATAAACCTGGGCCAGGCTTTGGTAGTTCATCGGTGACTACTGTTCCGCTTTGCTGTTGTGCTGCCGGCGCGTCGAACGGGCGTGTTGACATTGGAATGGTTGCCGGCGCAATGTCATCATGAAGTGGATTGATAGGCGCTTTGTCGGTTTGCGGCGTGTCGGCTTTTTCGTCGTTTTCAGTTTTTGCTTCTGGTTCGGAGGGGCTACCGCCCCACGCGCTGCTAGCGCGCTGTTCGGTGTCGTTTGGCGTGGCGGAATCGCTTGAAGCGTCGTTTAGGCTACCGGTTGCCGGCTCCTTGTCAAACTCCTGAAGGTTGTCGTGCTTTTCTTCGTCCGCCATGCTTTTCCCCGCTTACGCTAATCTTGAAATTACTATAGCATAAGCGGTGTACTAACATCCGTATATTCATGAGTCCTTAAATAGTGAGTTTCCGAGGAGCGCCGCTGGTGTGCGGCGCTCCTCGGTGGAAACCCTGTCGACCTAGTGGTGATAGCTCGGGTCGCAGCCCGTCTCGCGCTTCACTGCCTGGGCCAGCTCCTCACGAAGCTGACGCAGATGCTCCTCTTGCAGCTCGATGTCGAACTGGATGTCGGCGGATGAGCGCTCGGTCGGCTCTTCCGGCACGACTGTCGCAGTCATCACGCTGCCGTTCCGTTCAGCCATCTGACGGACAGCTGTCTGCCGTACGGTGCCCGGGTAGACTCCGTACACGTTGTTGACCGCCTCGCTGTCGTGTCTGATGATGCCGAGCAGCAGGTGCTCGGGGCCGATGTAGTTATCCCCGAGCTGCAGTGCTTCACGCAGTGCGAACTCCAGGCACTTCTTGGCCGGTACGGTGAACGGCACATGGGCGATCGGCCGCGTCACGGCGGGAAGCCGAAGCTTCTCGAGGTTCAGGCGCGCGGTCTCAAGTGGAACACCGAGGTCACGCAGAGAACGGGCCGGAATGTCATCTTCCAGCAGCATGAGTGCGACCAGCAGGTGCTCGGTCCCGAGTTGGGCGTGGTGGTGCTGACGTGCCTCCACCTCCGCAAGCGCAATAGTGCGCCGGGCGTGGTCGGTGTAGCGTTCAAACATGGCATTCACCTTCTGTCGTAGGGTTTCCATCGAAGTTATTAAGACTTCGTGGACATACGGATGTGAAGGTACGGTATTTTACTATTTTAGTATATTTAGTGCTATTTGTCAATATCTAAGGATTCGAGATAGCTTGTCATAAAGCCGTCGAGTTTGCCGTCGAGTACCTTGGCGGCGTCCTTGTCTTCGTATTTGGTACGGGTGTCTTTGACGAGGGTGTACGGGTGCAGTACATAGTTGCGGATTTGCGACCCCCAGTTGGCCGACTCCCCTGCCTTCAGGTCGGAAAGGCTCTCAGCATGCTGCTCCATTTGCAGCTGCGCAAGTTTTGACCGCAGAATGCGCATGGCAGTCTCTTTGTTCTGCAGTTGGGATCGTTCGTTTTGAATCGCAACTACCGTGTTAGTTGGAAGGTGCGTTATGCGCACGGCCGAGTCGGTGGTATTAACCGATTGGCCGCCGTGACCACCGGCGCGATAGACATCGATCTTAAGATCTTTGTCATCAATTTGTACGTCGTCCGGCGCGTCGATGTTGGGCAGCACTTCGACTAATGCGAAGCTCGTTTGACGCAGGTTGTCGGAGTTAAAGGGACTCAAACGCACCAAGCGGTGAACCCCGTGTTCACTTTTAAGTTTGCCGTAAGCGAACGGTCCACTGACTTCAAGTACACTCGTTTTAATACCGGCTTCTTCGCCGGTAGAGCGCTCGGCCGTCGTGACGTTCATGCCCGCTTTTTCGCACCAGCGTATATACATGCGTTCAAGCATTTCCGCCCAGTCCTGCGCGTCGGTACCGCCAACGCCTGCCGTAATACGAAGAATCGCGTCGTGGTCATCATACGGGCCACCATAGAGCAAATCCTTTTTGCGTGACGCGAGCTCGGTTTCGAGCGCGGTAAGCTGTGAATCGAACTCGGCTTGCATCGATTCATCACCCATTTGCATAAGTTCAACAATATCGGCAACCTGCGCTTGAAGCGTCTGCCATGGTTCAACAACAGCCCGGAGTCCAGCCGAGTGTTTGCTTAGTTCCTGCGCGTGCGCCGGGTTATTCCATACTTCGGGAACAGCCAATTGGGCATCAACTTTCTGTAGGCGCTCAGCTTTTCCGACCACATCTAAACGCTCCATTGCCTGGTCGATTGATTCTCTTAGGGCTTGGGCGCGTTTTTCAAGGGGTTGCATTCCCTTTATTGTATCATTTGGGCTGCCCACGGTTGGACATCACTTATCCGGTCTTTGTCGTAGTCAGACTCAGGAACATCGAAGCTAAGCCGAGCATGGCCGTTTTGGATTGCCAAATGGTACGCAAGACGTAGTTCGTCAGTCTCGCCGACGCACTCGAACGGCTTCATAATACCGTCGACACCAAGCAGTCCTTTGAATGTCTCGGTCAGCGTGACATCCGCGAACAAGTCTTTAGCGAATACTTTGACCAGTTCGTCTTTGGCAACGAAAGGCGCGAACAGCAGGAACGAATTAGCACATTTTGGACAGTTGCCGCACCATGTTAGGCGCGCATTATCATGTCCCTGTTTGTAATTCGCGACATTGCACGAAGAGAAACTTTGGCCATATTTAACCCAAGCATGTTCTACGAATAACTGAGCTATTTTAAGTTCACTATAGCCACGCAGAGGCGACCCGACATGAATGTCTGGTGAGATGAAGCGTCGAATGTAGTCTGCGTATAGATTCTCGGCTGCCCATGTTTTCGACCATTGGTGCATGACCGGGTAGTCACCTATGTATGCGTGCGGTTCTTCGCCCTCGCGGCCAATCGCTGCAAGTACAGTATTTTTGCCACGAAGCACCGCGTCGATGAGCGCATACGAAAGCGTGATAAATGTGACCGGCACATGGCCGTTTAGCGCCCCTTTTGCTTGTTCAGATAATAAGGTATCACGGTCGATGTGACGGTATGGTGTTACGAGTGTTCCGGGAAGACTATCAAGTACCGCTGGGTGGTTGGCAACCTGCGACAAATACCAGGGGGTAAAATCAATGCCCTTTTCTTGAAGCAGGCTGGCGAGGAGTAGCGAATCCTTACCACCGCTTTGTAGCGCGATGATTCCCTTGCCGCCATACGGAAGCGCGCCGCTTGGTTCATTGGTGGTTGCCGTGAACTGCGCGATGTCTTCTGGCATTAGCCCGTTCTCGTACACGAACTGGCTCAGGCCATTACGGTAGACTGACGAGAAGAAGTCGGCCTGAGCAGGTGTGACGTCGTGACCTTCGAAGCGTACTGTTTTTGTCGGGTAGCATTTGTAATACGAAATGCCGGCTACAACGAACGCTAGAAGGGCGACTTTTTCAAATAGGGCTTCGTCATACGATGAGCTAGTATCGAACTGGACGCGTTCATAAAAACGAATTGTGCCGTCAAAACTATATTCGAACGTTAACAGTCTGTTTGTTTTATCAAAGTTATAGTGTTCGAAGATGAATTCACGGTACGGCGATTGGTAGCTCATAGTTCAGCGACAAGGCTGACGAACTGTTCGCCGCGCTCGGTAAAGTTATTGAACATGTCAAAGCTGGCGCAGCCTGGACTAAGAAGCACGACGTCACCAGCTTCGGCTGATTCATATGCACGCCGGATAATATCGGCAAAGACCGTGCTTTCCATAATTTCGTAACGTTCGCTTCCAATACCTAGTGCGGTGAATGCGTCAGCAATTCGGTTCTTAGTCTGACCAATAAGAAGCGCTTTTTTGACCGTCGTATCGTTCGCGATATACCCTCCCAATTCTGAAAAATCGGCTTGTTTTTCGTACCCTCCGAGAATAATTATTTTCGGGTCATTGAATGATTTTAGCGCGGCGATACTCGCGGCCGGTGCCGACGAATAGCTGTCGTCATAGAAGCGTACTCCCCCGACTTCTCTCACGAACTTAATACGATGCGGCAGGCCAGTGAATGAACCGATACCCTGTTTCAATACTTCGGGGTCGGTCACGTAATCTTGGACGGCAGCGACGGCTGCACTGGCGTTCTCGACATTATGCGGCCCAGGTAGCTGTATGGTCGAAACGACATCCCCAAGCTCTATCGGGTACTCTGCTTTTCGGGCAGACGACTGTGAGGCGATTTGAACCGCTATTTGGTTGTTACGGTTAAATACCGTCAGGTCATCAGCTGTTTGGAACCGAACGATATTAGCCTTCGCTGCCACGTAATCATCCATTGAATCATGGACGTTCAAATGGTCTGCCTCAATGCCTAGCACGACGGCGACTCGCGGACTCTTTTTTATATCCCAAAGCTGAAAGCTCGACAATTCGAACACGACGATGTCATCCGATTTAATTTTCGGCAGCTCAGTAAGCGCCGGCGTACCGATATTACCAACTAGGTGGACGGTTTTTCCGGCGGTCTTAAGTATGCCTGCTATCAGACTGCTAGTCGTTCCCTTGCCTTTGGTACCAGTGACGCCAATGATCGGCGCAGGACATTTAGCGAAGAACTCGTTGGTCGGACTCCAGACCTTTTCGCCATACGGCAGCTTTTTCGGGTTGACGCCTGGAGAGCGGATAATAAGGTCAAATTCACCTAGTTTCGCGAACGCGTCTGCGCCTAATATGGTAGGTACTCCGTCCGGCAAACCGTCAATTATCTCTCGCTCGTCGGCGATGGTCAACGTATTTTCGGGCGTACTCCAGTACTCGTAACTAGCCCTGCCCTCTTGCCCAAAACCGGCCAGCGCTATATTCATTACGTTACTGTTCCTTTACCTTAAACAACGTTTCCATCTTATCACTTAGGGCGACGATCTCGTCCTTTTCTTCGCTACTGACTGCGGCGAGCACCCAGGTATTTGCCTCCATGAACGATTGCGCAGTATGTACCATTTGGTCGCATGTGACGGCACGAATGGCATCCGGTACTTTTTCGTATTCCTTGACTACGCCGTCGGCGAAGTAACGGTTGGTATAAAAGCCCGAGATTTGCGATACGGTCTGCGCGCCCATTTGGTAACGGCCAAGTGCGTATGACTTGGCGGCTTCGAGTTCCTTTTCGGTTACATTGCCTTGGCAGACGGCGTTGATTTCGCGAACGAAAATGTCGAATAGTTGATCGGCCGTTTCGTGGTTAACTTGTCCACCAAAATCCCAACTTGAATCGTAGAACCCAGCTGTCGTGTCTGAAAATACACCGTAGGCAAGACCTTTGGCGCGGGCTGCGCCATATATACGTGAATGCATAGTACCGGTCAATATATGGTCTAGGCAGTTCATAGCTTCAAGTTCGTCATCGTCAAGTTCGCGCGGCACCATCATTGACAGTCCGAACGTAATGTTCGATGCCTCCTTGCGGCGGATGATGGTTGGGTTACCACTTGAAAGTTCATCACGTGGTACTTCAAACCGTTCACCCGGGCCAAGTTCCCATTCTTCAAGCATGCGAATGATCTCTTTTTTTCTGCCATACAGCTTGCCGGCAATGACGAACCGCATATTGTCTGCCGTATGGGTACGCTTGTAGTGCTCTTTAATGTCTTTTAACGTCACATTATTGATAGTCTGAATGCGCTGCCAGAACGTCAGGATGTCCTCGCCTAAAAGCTGTTGGATCTTAGGCCAAAGCACCCTACTGTGATTATTCAGGTAACCGGTAAGTTCAGAACGAACATTGCCCTTTTCGGCTTCAAGCTCTTCGTTATTGAAGCGCGGCTGGCAAATCGCCACCTGCTGTAGTTTCAATATCCGATCCCATTCAAAGTCGGCACAGTCGGCAATATAAACCATTGAAAGGTCGCTTGTGAACGCATTGTGGTACGCGCCATTCTTGGTGAACTCAGCTTCGTATTCATGTTCACTTTTGAACTGAGCGTTGGCTCCGAACGCCATGTGCTCCATGATGTGCGCCGTCTCGTAAATGTCCTTGTGTTTGACATAGCGATTACCAGCGCGGAACTGGAACTGGAAACTCATGACGGTCGCGCCAGGAATATCAACCAGCAGGCCGCGCGCGCCGTTTTTTAGTCGTACTTCTTGTGTCGTATGCTTCACTGCGATGATTTCGTCTTCCTGCCCACCCGTTCTATGGTAGTTAGCTCAGTCGGGAGAGCGGTTAACGTCGGCCTTTCTTTTTGTTCTGTCGTTGGGTTTTCTTTTTCTTTCGAGCCGCGTTTTTGACGCGAGCAGATTCGTTGGCCGATTTGACCTTTGTAACCTTAAAATCGTCGTCACGGTTGGTTTCGCCGCTATCGATTTCGTTCACACCACGCTCAACTGCTCGTTCGGCGAGTCGCGTCAGCTCGGTGTCATGATCTTCATGGTCAGCGGCAATAGCGTCATGCTTGTGCACATGCATGATCGCACGCAGCACTTCTTCGCGCAAGGTTGCCTGCAAGCCGTCGAACAATTTTTGCGACTCCGACCGGTACTCGACTAGCGGGTCTCGCTGTCCGACGGAGCGCCAGTGAATACCGTCGCGTAGGTGCTGCATGTTTTCAAGGTGCTGCATCCAAAGCGTGTCGAGTACCTGAATGTAAACGTCACGTTCGACCTTGCGGAGCATTTCGGCTTCGACTTCGGTTTCCTTGTGCTTATACAGCTTTTCAGCCAGCTTTAGTCCGGCTTCAAACCGCGCTTTGTCGCGTTTTTCTTCTGCGACTAGCTTCAGGTCTTTCTCGTCGACCGGGAAAATGGCGGTAAACTCGTCGTAAAACTTTGGATTGTTCTTAGCTGGAAGGATCGTGAGTTGACGGATCATCTCAGTTATCAAACGCTTGATTTCAGGTTGGATGTTGTCACCTTCCAGAATCTTGCGGCGCATGGTGTAGACGACACGTCGGTGGCGGTTAATAACGTTGTCGTACTGCACGACATTCTTTCGGGTGTCAAAGTGGTAACCTTCAACGCGCTTCTGGGCATTTTCAAGCGTCTTTGATACGGCTTTGTTCTGAATCGGCGTGTCTTCGTCGACCCCAAGACGGTCCATCAGGCTAGCGATGCGCTCGCCCTGGAAAATCCGCATAAGATCGTCTTCGGTACTGACGAAGAACTGTGTCTCGCCTGGGTCGCCCTGACGGCCACCACGTCCACGCAGCTGGTTGTCGATTCGACGCGATTCGTGTCTTTCACTACCGATCACTACCAGTCCGCCAAGCTCAACCACTCCTTCACCAAGCTTAATGTCGGTACCACGACCGGCAATGTTGGTTGCCAGCGTAATCGCACCTTTTTCTCCGGCTTTAGCAATGATGGCCGCCTCGCGTTCGTTGTTCTTGGCGTTCAAGATTTCGAACGGAATCTTTTCTTTCTTCAGGTATTCCGCAATCATCTCGTTCTTAGCGATGCTAGCCGAACCGACTAGCACTGGGCGACCTGCTTTGTGGTGTTCTTTAATGACATCGGCGACGGCTTTTAGCTTGCCTTTTTCGGTCTTGAAAATCAGGTCTTCCTTGTCGTCACGGATAACAGGTTTGTTCGGCGGTATCTGCACGACATCAAGGCTGTAGATCTGCTGGAATTCCTCTGCTTCGGTGAATGCCGTACCGGTCATACCAGAAAGTTTGTTGTACAAACGGAAGTAATTCTGGAATGAAATCGTAGCCAAAGTCATACTTTCCGACAACACCGGAACATTTTCTTTAGCTTCGATTGCCTGGTGCAGCCCTTCGTTGTAACGACGGCCTTGCATTAAACGACCAGTGTGCTCGTCAACGATAATTACTTCGCCGTCATTCGTCACGACGTAGTCTTTGTCGCGCTTAAACAGCGTCTGCGCCTTTAGTGCCTGGTCCATATGATAAACAGTGCGAACGTATTCAGGGGTGAACAAGTTTTTTATGCCAAGCATTTTTTGCACGCGCTCGACACCTTCGTCAGACAGCGCGACGCTACGGCGTTTTTCGTCCAAGATGTAATCTTTTTCCTCAAGTTTGGCAGCAACTTTAGCGAACTGATAGTAACTATCCGGGTTTTCGGCTGCCGGTGCGCTGATGATAAGCGGCGTACGGGCTTCGTCAATCAGAATACTGTCGACCTCGTCGACGATCGCAAAGTTTAGTTCGCGCTGGCGAAGCAGCTCAACATCGTCGACCATGTTGTCGCGAAGGTAGTCGAACCCGAATTCGTTGTTTGTGCCGTATGTAACATCAGCGGCGTACGCTTCTTTACGTGTGACCGGACGGAGTCGGCGCATGCGTTCGTCGTCGTGAGCTGCGTTGTCGAAATCTGGGTCGTAAATGAAGCTTGCGTCGTTAATTATGACACCGGTCGAAAGCCCCAAAAAGTGATATAGTTCGCCCATCCACGACGCGTCGCGTTGTGCCAAGTAATCGTTCACGGTAACCACGTGAACGCCCTTGCCTTCGAGTGCGTTTAGGTAGGTTGGCAAGGTTGCGACTAAGGTCTTACCTTCACCCGTCTTCATTTCGGCGACGTTGCCCTGGTGCAAGGCCATGCCACCAATCAACTGGACATCGAAGTGACGCATACCAAGTACGCGCGTTGACGCCTCACGCACCAACGCGAACGCGTCGGGCAGAATGTCGTCGAGTGTTGTTCCCTTTTTAGCCAGGCGCTTTTTCAGCACTGCAGTCTGTTTTGGCAGATCTGCCTTCTTCATATCCTTGTATTTGTCAGCTAGTGCGTTGACGGCAGCGACCTTCTTTTCGTAGCCGCGAAGTATCCGCTTTTGCGGGTCCCCAAACACTTTCGTTAAAACAGATTGCCTCGTAATCTTTGGCATATTCCCTCGTCTCTTATCAGCCTAGTTCAAAACTACGCATTATTATACCCTGAAACGGACCTGGCTGGAAGTCCGAATACCCCTGAAATTATGGCGTAAATTCGACTAGGCGAAGGATGCCAGTGCGACCATGAATACCACGGCGGCAAATATGCCTGCTGAAAAGCATGTGACTAATTGCTGGGTCATGCGTGTTTATGTTCCCTTTTGGTTAAACTCTTATGCTTTTATCGTAACAAAACTGCCCGCCAGTTGCATAGCGGACAGTTTTACATCGTTTTGCGTAGTCGCTAGGCGGCTTCGCGGTCGTAACTTCGTTTGAATTGCGACAGGACTGCGCGTGCTCGACCGGTGTGACCAAGGTGAAGATCCTTGTACTTTCGAAGTTGGCTCACGATCTTGGCTTCAACGATGTCGACCGCCGCGATCATATTGACAGTCGAATCCTTGGCAGCCAGCTGTTTGTCAGGTACATGCAGAATGATTTCGGCTTCGTATTTGTTGCCGTTGTCCCGGTTGACCTCTTTAAGCTTTACTTCGGCGGAAACGCTTTTTCGTGCGTGTCGCGGGAGGAATCTGTCGAGCCGTCCTATCTTTCGCATCACGTATTTTTGAGTCGTATCATCGATGTCATATTTGACGCCTGTGATTGCGATTGATTGGATCATGTAAGTGCCCTCCTTCGTTAGAAGTTCTTGTACTTATATTATAGCACTTTAGAGTGTGTCGCGGTTGCCAAGATACGGCTTGAGAACGTCTGGAACGCGAAGGGTACCGTCATCATTCTGATAGTGCTCGATGATGGCTACAAGTGATCGAGCCAAGGAAACGGCGGTACCGTTCAACGAATGCATCATCTCAACACGGCCGTCGGCGCGGCGCACCCGAACGTTTAAGTTTCTGGTCTGAAAGTCAGTGCAGTTCGAGCAACTAGTCAGCTCGCGGTACATCTCGTCAACCGGTGACCAATACTCTATGTCGTATTTCTTAGCAGCTGGCGCGCCCAAATCGCCACTTGCGATGTTGATGACATGGTAAGGAATGCCCAGTGATTGCCACAGTTCTTCTTCGACACCTAATATACGTTCGTGCATATCTTTCGATTCCTCAGCGGTCGTGAATGCATACATTTCGAGCTTATTGAACTGGTGAACCCGGAACAGACCACGCGTATGCTTGCCGGCGGCGCCGGCTTCTCGGCGGTAGCATGGGCTCAGAGCTGCGTAAGTCAGCGGCAATTCTTTTTCGTCGATAATCTCGTCGGCGTGCATACCGGTCAGCGGAATCTCAGCCGTTGCGATAAGACTTAGGTCTTCGCCTTCGATTGCATACTCATCTGACTGGTCACTGGTTCGCGGGGCGAAGCCAGTTCCGGTCAGTGTTCGTTGGTTTACCAGGTGTGGCACAGTTAGATACGTGAAACCTTTTTTCATCACAAAGTCGAGCGCATACTGCGTCACCGCGTTTTCCAGCAAAGCTAAGTCGCCTTTTAGATAGTAAAACTTCGCGCCGGCTACTTTGGCTCCTCGTTCAAAATCGAGCCATCCGCGCGCAGTCGCAAAATCTACATGGTCTTTCGCGCCCGTCTTCTGCTCACCAACCTTTTTGATTTCGACACTATCTTCTTCACCGCCAACCGGTACATCGTCGAATGTCAGGTTTGGCACATTCCATAGCAATTTATTGTATTCCGCCTCGGCATTCTGTAAGTAGCCTTCACGTTCTGCCAACTCAACTTTTATCTGCTTGCCTTCATCTATGGCCGACTGCTCCGGCTTGCCGCCTTTCATGCTTGCTGCGTTCGCATTGCGCCGTTCGCGAAGAGCGTCAACTTGCTGCTGCAATTCACGTCGTTCGTCGTCTAATTTCAAAAGGTCTGAAATCGAAACGTCATAGCCTTTATCTTTGGCAGATTGTTGCACCTTGTCGGCATTTTCACGGATGTAGCGGATGTCTAACATATACCAATAAGTGTATCAGAAGGCCATTACTCTGACACCCACGATTCAAGCCGCGCCAAATATGCGTCGCGGTTGTATTTCGCGATCGATAGCTGCTGGTCGAGTGGCTCATGCGCCATTACATACGCCTCGTGTGTCATATGGCCTGCTTCGAGCGCCTCTATTAGCGTTCTTATATCTTGTTCCAATTTATTGATGCGCGCGTTAAGTTCATCTATCTTATCGTTGATTTCGCCCATACCCATTCCTTCGGCGAAATTTCCGTATCGTTCACTCATTATTCTGTCCTTAAGGCTTCAATCGGGTCTAGTTTGGCAGCCTTACGCGCTGGGAACCAGCCAGCCAGAATGGCCACGAATATCAGAGCGGCGATAAGCAGCAATATCTGCCCCCAGTCGTTCATAAGAATGGTATTACCTTTGCCAAGGTTAAGCTGCTTTGTGAGCAGTGGATTAACAGCAGTACTCAAAAGTACCGCGACTGTCGCGCCCAACACCCCGCCTAAAAAGCCAATCCAAGCAGCTTCAATCCTGAACAGCCAAGCTACCGATTTACTGCGCATACCCAATGCCTTCATTAGTCCGATTTCTCGGGTTCGTTCCAATACACTAATGTACATCGTGTTCACAATACCGAACACGCTGGCAATGATGGTAATAATGGCGAACACTGCCACAAGACTTTGCAGTACGGCAACTATGGTTTGCAAGCTCGCCTGCAAATCCTGGCTAGTCACTACTGAATACCCCATAGCTTTGAGTTTTTTCTTAGCATCATTCGCGACTTTTACGTCTTCGGCACCGTCGACCCGGACGTAAGCGTATAGGTATTTGCCGTGGTTCTGCGTGCCGGCTGAGGTAAAGTCATACAGGGCCTTGGCGTCGCTAGAGCTAAGCAGGACCGGCAACCCGGCCGTCGCCAAACTGGTGACGCTTGGTTTGCTTATGCCAGCTATGGTGAACACGCTGGTTTGCCGCTTTGGTTCAGGAGTAGTCGCGCCAGGTTGGGTTAACGCGCCACTGGCCAAAAAGCTTCTCATCGCCTCTTCGGTAAATGGCTGTTGTGTCACTATGTCGACCGTCTTGCCTATTGCCGACTTGGCATCTTTGAATCCAAGTAGTTTAACGTATGCCTCGGGTAGCACCAACGTACCTGGCTTTAAGTCACGGCCAGGCAATGTTCCTGCTGAGAGCTCTGGCTTCTGGCCTGGGTTATACGACTGCACGCTTAGGCTGTAGCGCTTACTTCCCTCGCGGGTAATGTAGCGGGCATCAATTTGGTAGTTGGGTCGTACCTGTTTAACGTAACTTAGCGACTCTAGCTTTTTAATGTCGTCGTCGCTAATTTGCTTCAGTTGCAGGTTGCCCTGCCCACCAAATGATACGCTCGCCACCGATTCGTCATACTCACGTGGTGACGAGTCTGGAGCACCGGTATTTTCAACTTCTTTGTCGCGGCCAACAATCAGCTCTGACGGGTCGAAGTTACTTGCCACCAAGCGGTCAACATAGGCGCTAATACCATTGCCGGCGGCAAGCGTAAGGGTCAACGTAAACGCACCAACAGCGATTGCAAGACTAGTCAGTAACGTACGAGCCTTGGCGCTCCGCAAGCTGCGGCCTGCCCGCCTGATAATGTCGAGCATCCTCATTTCTTTTTCCCTTTCTTTTGCCCCGCCCCAACGATATCGACAATTTTTCCGTCTTTCATATGTATTTGGATTTCACACTTTTTAGCTAGGTCGGCGTCGTGCGTTACCAGCACCAGCGTGCTCCCGAGCCGCTTGTTAAAGTCGAATAGTAACTCTTCGACCTTGTCGCCGGTCGCGGTGTCCAGGTTACCGGTTGGCTCGTCTGCGAAAATGATGTCTGGGTGCGACACGATTGCCCGCGCAATGGCCAGTCGCTGTTTTTGTCCGCCAGACAAGTCCCTGGCTTTCGATGATTTCTTTTCAAGCAGTTCAACGTCTTCAAGTGCCCGCGTTGCCATGTTTATGCGTTCAGACCGTGGTGCGCGTGATATCTCAAGCGGCAGTAGCACGTTCTGTAAGCAGGTTTCGTTCGCCTGCACAAAAAACGATTGGAATATAAAACCAATTTTTTCAGCCCGGAATTTATCGAGCGCCCGGTTTTTCAATTGTGAAATATCCTGGCCATCAATCGTAATCGTTCCTGAGGTCGCTCGGTCAAGCCCGCTCATAATGTGCATAAGCGTACTTTTACCCGACCCGCTTTTTCCAACAATCGCGACACTTTTGCCACTTTCGATAACAAGGCTTATGCCTTCAAGGGCGGTAAATTTGTTCTGCTTCTTACCGTAAATCTTAGAAACGTGCGCCAGTTCAATCATGACGTTTCACCGTCATGTGGTGTTGGGTCGGCATTGTCGCGAGCCGCGTTAGGGTGCGGCTGATGACCGCCGGCGTTAATGTCGCTTAACGTAAAGCCGTAATCTTCAAGTACTTGAACGGCTAAGTCCTTATCTCCATGTTTGTATTCGTGTGCGACGGCATCTAAGAATTCACCGACATTAGTAAACAGCTGTCCGTCTAGTTCGTACGCGTTGCCCATGCTAGCCTCCTTTTCTGTTATTAGTATAGCGCGAAGTGCGGCTTACCAGCCACCGCCTCCGCCACCGCCTCCGCCACCGCCAGATGACCCGCCGCCGCTTGAGCCGCCCGATGACGAACTGCTGGCTGACGAATAAGCCGCAGCCGTCGAAAAGCCGCTTAGACCCGAGCTAAATGATGCTGCGTTAAATGCTGAAACGCCGTTATACCAAGTTGGATTGCTACCGCTCGTGGCGTAAATCTCACCAATTCGTTTTGACCATTCCTTTTCCTGCCCGAACAGTACCGCGTACGGTAGGGCTTTTTCGTAAAGTTTTATTAGCTGCGCAGGGTCGTTCGGGTCTACGCCGCCTGTTTTTTCGGCACCTTCAGGGCTTTGCAACATTTTTATACGGTCTGCTTCAGCAACTTTTATGTAAAGCTCCAGGCCTTTCAGATAGCGATATAACTCCAAGCCCTTGTCAGTCAGCGGCCATAACGTATAGCCAAGCAAAAACGCTACGATTGCCACGAAGAGCAGAATGGGATTGAACAGCACGATGGCAAACGCGAACAGCACCCAACCAGCGTTCTTGAACCACTTTCGTTTGGGCTCATCTTTTTGACGTAGACCGTATTCGCCGCGTACCAAGTTCTTCAGCTTTTTGTCGTTGTCGAGCGTGCGGTTGTACACCGACGTATTGTTCTTTAGTGTCTTGAGTGCCAGTTTCTCGCCTGGTTTTGGCAACGACCCGAATATGTCGGTGAGAATCTCACGTTCTTCTGGTTTAAGATCGCTCAGGTCTTTCGCAATCTCTACGTCGTATTCCGCCGCCTTAAATAACGATTTTTCGCGGGTTTGGTAAATCTTTAAGTAACCACGTACGGCAAAATCAAGTAGCTGCGCCGTAAACAACGAACCAATACCTCTGTGTAAGCTCGCCGACGCCGTCAGACTCTGGTCTTTTGGCGGCACGTACTCGGCAATCACCGTTCCGAGGTCGCGTTTTCGGTTAGACAGATTGCTCCAACGGATTGAAAGCCAAACTATGACGCCAATTGCCACTGGAATCATTAAAAAGAATATCGTCATGTACAGACCCACTAAGCGGTCCCAGAGCGACGGTTCGTATTTGGCGAATGTTCCAGCCTTAAACCCAATAGCGATTGTCACGTTCTCACTGGCTGTCAAACCACTCGCACTGGTTTTGAATGATGCCCCATTGCTGGTTAGCTGGCAAGGCGTGGTTGAACCACTCCAGCCTTGGTAACAGGCCGTATTGCCGTTCAGTCTTTGCCGCAAGTTACCGGCGAGCGTCAGTTCCACGTTTAACTTGCTAATCGGCACCTGCCACGCGGTACCGTTGGTATCCCAGTAAAATTCGTCGGCATCCACGTCGCTAAAGTATTTCGTAACGTCGCGCAGGGTGTACGTAATCACGTATGTTTGTTCACCTTGTACGTACTTGTCGGCATCTCCGATTCGCACAACCACCTCGTTGCCGTTCGATTCGTACGTACTGTAATTCCATTTGCTACCGTCGGCCTTTTTGACCGATTGAATATCTAAGCTAACTTTGTGGCCATCGTATTCTTTCGGAATCGCACGTTCAATACCGTGGTTCTGGTCATAGTTTGGGAACTGCGCCGTAATCGTTTCGACCGTCTTTAGTCGCGACCGGCCGCTGTTGTCCTGCGACAATTCGTATTTGATGTCATAGTTCGAAATCGTAAAGTCATTAACACCCGCATGCGCGTTCGGCACGAACATAATTACAAGTAACGCAGAACTCAACCCCAAGAGTATTCGTTTCATGCTTTTATTGTACGCTCTTGGTTAATTTTTTATACGGAATTTACGCCAAATTAGACCATCTAGCAGTAAGTGGCTAAAGTAACCTGCGACTGCCGCGCCGTAGAGCACTAGGCTGAATGCCAGCACTTTGTCGCTATACAAATACGGCACAATAATAATTGGCAGCGGGATTAGCACCATCGCCCACTTGGTGTGCGTCCAACCACGATGATGCGTGAGTACTGGTAGCATTCCGACTAGTCCCAAATACGCGGCCGCTTGCAAATGGCCTGAATAAATTAATAGAACGTCTACCGGAAATAAAATCCAATAAAATATGTCCTGCCCTTTACTGTTCGTATCGACATCAGGAAACAGTGCGAACAACAAGCCAATTACGAACACCGCTGTCAGCGCCTGCCAATCCTGCAGCACATGTGCATACTCGGCAAACTTCTCAACCGGTGCAAATGAAATAAGCGCCGTGAACGCGCCAGTTACAACCGCCCCGCCAACGAGATGTCCTTTATAATTAGCCACCGTAAACCCCACCTCGTTCGCCTTGGTCTAGGAGCTCTTTAAATGTATTTATTATTTCAACCTGATCTTTGAAAAAAATATTTGAAGAATATGCATAGAAAAGTAGTGACATGTACGCTAGATAAATGGCCTGCAAATTATTCTTTTTAGCGACAATAATTTTTTCCTGGCTAACCTTCATCTGGGTAGTAATGAAAGGCGATATATGAGTATATGTTGAGAGCATATCATAAGTCATCTTTGCCGATGGACTTAGTTTACTCACTCTTTCCACGATCGTACTGTCATCAAACCTAGCAAGGTTACTGAAGTTACCTTTTTCTAGAATCGAAAGTGCTTTTTTGTATGAAAGTCCTTTGAATATCTCTGATTTTTTTAGATATTTTTTTGCCACATCACCATCTGCTTCACTGATATGCTTAAACGTTGCAACGTTTTCGAATGCTGATCTAATGAGCATTGACGAAGTTATATGATTTAAGTGAGGTGATTTGAGCAACTCGATAGTAGCATCAACTAATTCAACATGAATTTTATAGGAATTCAGAAAGACAAGCGCAATATTAGACGATCGCTTGTCTCGAAACGCATCTGTAATATTTATTATGCTCTTCTGATGAGTTAACAAGAATTTCTCTGACGGCATCACAGAGAGAAAGTCGTTCTTATTATCCATATCTAAAGCTTTGCTTCAGGATAAAGACTTCGAGTTACATCGTCTATCTCATGCCGCAACTGCGGGAACGGCACGCCTTCGCGGGCAGTTACACCTTCGAAAATCCAAAATACACGTTCGCTGTAACCCCAGCCGCAGGCTGGTGGCATGCCGTATTCCAACATTTCGACAAAGTCGATGTCGAGCATCATGGCTTCTTCGTCGCCGGCGTCGCGCATTTGCTGCTGTTCGACAAAACGGTTCAACTGGTCAATCGGGTCATTCAGTTCGCTAAAGCCGTTACCAAGTTCGCTACCAGCGATTACTGGCTGGAATCGCTGCACGGTATTGTTGTCGCCTGGCGTGCTTTTAGCAAGCGGGCTAATGAACTTCGGCGTGTTAATAAGCCATACCGGCCCAGTAACGTCTTTACGAATGTTCTTCCAAAGCTTGTCTATGCCTCGGGCGATGTTTTCGGTCTTTTCAACTTCGAGCTTGTTGTCTTTCAAAGCTTTTTTAACTTGGTCGATCGTGCAGTCATACACATCAATATCGTAGTGCTTTTTAATGACTTCGGCGTAGTCCCACTCTTCCCACTCTTTTTCTAGGTCAACGTCAAAGTTACCAAGTTTGAACTTGAGTGTACCGAACGTTTCTTTCAGAACATACCGGTACATTTCGGTCATGAACTGCATGCCGTCGCGCCAGTCAGCGTACGCCCAGTACCATTCCATGGCTACGTGTTCCGGCAGGTGTTCATCTGAATAATTTTCGTTCCTAAAGCGCGGGCCAATGTCGTAGACTTTTTCAAAGCCACCTCCAAGCAGGCGCTTCAGCGGTAATTCGTGGCTGATTCGCAGGTAAAAGTCGTTGTCTAGTGCGTCCATGTGAGTCACGAACGGATTAGCGTCGGCACCACCCGTAGTGTGTTCGAGTACCGGAATGTTTACTTCGTAAAAGCCATGGTCGTCTAGGAACTTGCGGGTTGCCTGCCAGAACTTACTACGACGCACAAAGCGTTGGCGCACGTTTTCGTTGACGTTCATATCAACGTAGCGGCGGCGCATACGCTCTTCTTTGTTGGTAAAGCCGTCTTGCTTGGTTGGCATTGGGCGGAGCGACTTGGTAAGTAGCTTCAGCTTGCGTACGTCGACCGAAATTTCGCCGGTCTTGGTTTTAATAACCGGACCACTTGCCTGCACAAAGTCACCCGTGTCGAGCAGTGGCAATTCGGCCATACTAATCTGGCTTTCAGCCGCGTTCAACGGCTCGACCGTGTCGGCCTTTAAGAACAATTGTACTTGCCCGCTCATGTCCTTTAGTACGATGAACCCGAGCTTGCCAAACTTACGAATACCAGCGATTCGCCCAACTACCGTGACTTCTTTGTTTTCAAGCTCATCGAACTTTGCCGTCACATCGGCCAGTTCATGAGTACGGGTACTTTTTGCCGGGTACGGGTCAACGCCAAGTGCGCGCAATTCTTCTAATTTGCGTAATCTTTCGTCACGGAGTTCTTTGAGTGTCGCCATAATCTGTTAGCTAGTATACCGTACCTGCGATTTTAAGTGGTAATTTTAGCTAAAAAGCTTGTGTTTTGTTACCATTTGTGGTAATATGCACACCAGAACAGTATTTTTTAAACAAACAGGGATACCAACATGAGCATTTCAATCCTTGAAAAATTTCACTCTCGCGAATTCCCTGATACTAACGCTCCTTCTCTTGAAATGGCAAAGAATGCCATTAAAAAACTTGTTGCATATGACGGACCGCTGAACGTCGATTCACTCGATAATATTCCGCTTAAAGCCGTAGCTGAACTAGCGCAAATCCACGACCCCTTTAAGCAACTGGCGCAGGCCGCTCGGCTTCACGATATGTTGCCTGACGATGAAGTCGCGGCTACGATTGATCCGCTAATTGACAGCTCGTCCAGCGAACTGGTCGATACACTAGCCGAAGAGGACCGTCGGCGACGCTTACCTTCTAATGATCCTGAACGTATTCCTGGTGCAGATGATGGAGTCTACCTGCTACCAACCAAGGTTATAGCCGCCTTTGAAGCTCATGATGCCCACCCTTCACCACAGACCCAAAAGCTCGTTGACTTTGCCATTTTACACGCCACGTCGCGGGACCTTCGTACCACGTTTGAAAGCGCCCAGAGACTTGCAAACGAAAAAGGCATCCAACTAATGGATGCCCTTGAGATCATTCGTTCGCAGCCCGCCCCATTTGAGCCGAACGCGGTCAAAGACGGCTACGAATGGCTATACGACGAAAAAGCTAGTTAACAGCGACGATACTGTAGTTGATGTCGCCCTTAGGAGTTGTAACGACAGCCTTGTCGCCGACTTTCTTGCCCATAAGTGCCATGCCAATTGGTGATTCGTTCGAGATTTTGCCTTCAACCGGGTTGGCCTCAACTGGCCCGACGACATGGTAATTCACCTTTTTGGCGCCGTTTTTCAGTTCGACTTTGCTGCCAATACCGATGGTTGACTTGCGGGTAGCCTTAATAAGTTCGGCATTCATTAGAATGTCTTCGATTTCAGCAATACGACTTTCGACCAAACCTTGGTCTTCGCGCGCTGCGTCGTATTCGGCGTTTTCAGACAAGTCACCATAGTCGCGAGCTTCCGCGATTTTCTCAGCGATTTCGCCGCGGCGTGCCTTTAGCTTTTCAAGCTCGGCCTCAAGTTCTTTGCGGCCATCGGCAGTAATCTGATACATCTTCTTCATATGGTTCTCCTATCGTTCTGTACAGAGAGTCTTATAAAGAGGTGCCTGCCCGGGCACCGCCTCGTTAATTTCATTCTTTAATAAGTGTAAATCCCCTTATTCAGGGGGTGATTACATCAGTCTTTATTTTACCAATCGGTGTGACCAAAGTCAATCGATTTACACCGTGAGTCGGCTTTTCACCTCTGTTTCGGTCAGCTCCTCGGTTTGGCCGCTCGCACGGGTTGTCAGCTCGTATTTACCAGCTTCGACACCACGGTCGCTGACCGTCAGACGGTATGGAATTCCCATCAGCTCGGCGTCGGCAAACTTGGCACCCGGACGTTCGTCGCGGTCATCGTAAAGTACCTCTACCCCGGCACCCATAAGCTCATCGTACAGACTGTCGGCGGCTTTTTGACCGTTTTCACCGATGGAAACCAGATAAACTTTATATGGCGCAATGCTTTCCGGCCAGACCAGCCCCTTGTCGTCTGACATCTTTTCAGCGATAACGCCCATGGCGCGGGTAATACCAATGCCATATGATCCGATGTACAATGACTGCTGCTTACCGTCTTCGCCGGTGAAATGTAGTCCCATTTCGTCCGTTTTCTGAGTACCGAAGTTGAAGATATTCCCCGTTTCGGCCGTTTTTACCTGTTCGAGTTCGCTTTTGTCGATACCAAGTTCTTTTACGGCATCGTCAATGACTTCTTCGTTAACCGCTATATTCTTTTCGCGGTGCAAATAAATCACGTCTTCGCCGGCGTCGCAGACCGTTTGGAATTCGTGGCTAAACTTGGTGAATGCACCACCGCTGGCGAACGTCACATACGTGTCTTTTCCGATACCTAAGCGGTCATAGACTCGCTTGTAAGCCTCAATGGTTTCATTGTAGTAGCGCTCCAGGTCTTCAGCCGACGTATGGAACGAGTACATGTCTTTCATAATGAATTCACGGCCGCGCATGATTCCGCTTTTTGCGCGTAGTTCGTTACGCATTTTGGTCTGGAACTGATACAGGCTGATTGGTAGATCTTTGTAGCTGTGTATGTACTGTTTCATCATTTCGACGATCGGCTCTTCGTGGCTCCAGCCCAGTCCTACCTCTGTTTCGTCTTGCAGTTTCGTCTTGAACCAAATGTCGACCACTTTGTCGTCCCAACGACCGGTTTTGTCCCATACGTCTTTTCGCTGCAGGCTGGTCATAATGAGCTCATTCGAATCAATGGCGTCCATTTCTTCGCGGACGATTTGTTTGATCTTTTCAACGACGCGTATTCCGAGTGGCAGGTACGCGTACGCTCCGGCCATTTCTTTGTAGACGAAGCCAGCCCGAATTAGCAGTTGGGCGTTTTTGGACACTTCGTCGGCAGGCGCGTCGCGAAGCGTTTTTGTAAACAGTTTAGAAACTCGCATATCTTTACTATCCTACCCTAGGAGCTCCCTGGCGGCAACGGACTGATGAACAAAAAATAATACGCGATGCCGTTTTTTATGGCGTGCAGCAACACACCAGCCCAAATACTGCCAGATAGAATTCGCAGTGAACCGGCCATGATTCCCAGCGCGAACGTATCTAACGCCGCCGCCCATTGCAGAACGACACCACCATCGCTCGTGAATCCAAAAAGATGTAACGACCCAAACACGGCCGCCGTTAGAATTACCGCCAGCCACTTACTAACACGTTCGCTCAATTGGCCCAAAAAGTACCCGCGAAATAGAAGTTCTTCGGCCAGTGGCGCCATTAGTACCAAGGTTATGAACGCTACAAAATATTCAGCGCCCACCGTCAGGTTATCGAAGCCGATCTGCTGCCCGACATTCGGATCGACAACCTTCGTAAAGGTCATTGCTACCCATAGCACACCGGCAGACAGTAAGTAGTACGGCAATACCGAAAGAATTGACAGGCCGATATCAGACCATGACGGCAGCCTTGTGATCCCAAATGTCTTTTTGCTTGGCCATTTACGAATTGCCAGCCATGGCAAGCCGATCGTAAGCGCCAGTCCGAATGTGTATCCTACTGCCGCGAGAATGGTGTATTCAAGCGCGCCGTTTAGGCGCAAACCACTAAATGCTAACCCGTAGGCCATTGCCAAACCAGCTAGCATTTCGCCTACAAAGAAAGCTCCGAACACCCACAGGCTTAAGCCCAGGGCGTAGCTAGTTTTATTGAATAAGCTTGCTGACATCGGCGAACGTTACCAATACGATAAGTGCGAGTAGTGTCATGAAGCCGACGGTCTGAATCTTTTCTTCGCGTTCCTTCGTAAGCGGGCGCTTAAGGAGTTTGAACACCGTCATGACGAACCAGCGACCACCATCGAGCGCTGGAATAGGCAGCACGTTCATAACGGCGAGCGACAGTGAAATGATCGCGGTAAGCAGGAGTAGCGGCTTAATGCCCGCCTGTTGCATTTGTGGGAATATGACGCCCAATATGCCGACCGGACCCGACACGCTGTTGGTCGCGAAGCTCAGGGCTTCGTCGCCGGATTTTCGGGTCGATTCGTCCGGAGTGAAACGACTGGCAATACCCTGCGCCAAACTACCAACGACTTTTCCGAGCGACGCGAATGTTTCACCGGTCAGTTGGACTGTCGTCACGACGCCGACGATCGGCGCCGACCACGTGGCACGGATTTCACTTAGCTGCTGCGTCGTGCGCACTCCCAAGAACCCTTTGTCCGGCGAATTTTTGTCGCGCAGCGTAACTGGCACGGTGTATTCCTGGTCGGCACGTGAATACGTGACGTTAATGCTCTGCCCATGGAGTTGCTTTGTCGCGTCAGACAATTCACTCGGTGACTGTACGTCGTTGTCACCGATAAGTAGCAATTCGTCGCCCTCCTTCAGGCCTGCTTTTTGAGCCGGTGAGTCCTTTTCGACTGCGGCGACCTTGAGCGGTTCGATCGTCGTTTCGGTGTCACCAGGTACGCTAAACTGGTTCGGCAAGATCTTCGGTAGTCCAACGAGCGCCAGAATGGTGAACAGCACGATGGCTGCTACCCAGTTCATCAGTACGCCCGCCAGTAAAATCTTTGTCTTCTGCCAGTACGTGGCAGCGCCGTAGTCACCTTTTTTTGACGCCGAGTCGTATTCGCCCTGCAGCTTTACGAAGCCCCCGAGCGGCAGCCAGTTAAGAGAAAACAGGACGTTGTTACCCAGAATACTTCGTTTGAGCTTTTTGCCCCATGCCTTCGGGGGGAATCCGATACCGAATTCTTCAACGACCACGCCGTTGCGGCGTGCCACGATGCCATGCCCTAACTCATGGATCGCTACAAGGATTACAAGAATAATAAGTCCGGTCAGAATGCCAATCAGCAACATGTGTTATTTCCCTATTCGTCGTTCGCGATTTTTATATTCTTCAAGTATATCGGTAACGTCTTGCTTTGTCATGTCGGGCCAATTTTTGTCGAGAAACATTAGCTCACTATAGGCCGAACGCCATAGCATAAAGTTCGAAAGCCGCTTCTCGCCGCTCGTCCGAACTATCAGGTCACACGGTGGAATGTCGACCGCGTACAAGTTCTGCTCAATAAGTTCCGGCGTAATATCGTCGGCGGCTGCTCCGGACTGAACAATCTTTTTGACCGCATCGGCGATTTCTAACTGCCCACCATAGTTAAAGCACAGCGCCAGCGTTCCACGCTTGTTGTCTTTGGTCGCTTCTTCAGCTTCGTCGATGGCTTTTAAAATCTTATCGCTGATGTTCTCGCGCGAGCCTAATATTCTAAGCCGCACGTCGTTTTCCTGAAATATATGCAGGTCCGACTTTAAAAGACGCAACACCAACCCCATCAGTTTACTGACTTCGTCTTCAGAACGCTTCCAGTTCTCAGTACTGAACACATACGCCGACACGTACTTTACGCCGGCATCAATAGTAGCCCGCGCGATATCCTGTATGGCGTTGTACCCGGCTAAGTGGCCCTCGTAGGTTGGCAGGCCGTGTTTCCGGGCCCAACGGCGGTTACCGTCGACGATATAGCCTATATGTGTCGGAGCTTCGGCCGACATACTAGATTTTCAGGACTTCCTGCTCCTTAGCCTTGAACGTTTCGTCAATTTTCGCCTGGTAGTCCTGCATAAGGTTATGGTCGAAGTCTTTTTCAATCCGCGTCACGTCGTTTTCAGACAGTTCTTTGGCATCTTTTTTGCGTCTTACTTCCTTGAACGCATCCTGGCGAATTTGCCGCAGGGCAATGCGAGCGTTTTCGACTTTTTCGCCGAGCTGCTTTACGAGATCGCGGCGGCGTTCTTCGGTGAGGGCCGGAATTGGGACCCGGACAACACGGCCGTCATCGCTTGGATTTAGTCCGAGCGCCTGGTCGTCGCGGATGGCTTGGGTGATAGCATTGATATTACCCGGGTCGAACGGCGACACCAGCAGTTGCTGCGCTTCAGGAGCAGTCACGTTCGCCACTTGGTTTAGTGGCATTTTTTGACCATAGGCGTCGACGGTCACACCCGACAGCATATCGGGGTGAGCGCGGCCTGTCCGGACCTTTTTCAGCTCTTCGGCAAAATGCTCCAAAACGTGATCCATCTTTTCTTGGTAATGCTTCGTATCAAACATAGATTTCTCTCTTTCTCTACTTCTTATTCTATAACATCGACGAAATGAGCGACAAAACATTATACTTATTTTATGTTGCTTCGGAGCGTCAGTGTGCATAACGTCAGGTCGTATGACCTGGCAAGCTTCGCGTTAGACGCTAACGTAACACTCATACTTGGGCCTAATGGGTCTGGTAAGACTACTATTTTGGAATCGGTATATATACTACTTCGCGGCACCAGCTTTCGCGGTCGAGATCGTGATGTTGTGCCGTATGAAGGCCTTTCGGCCGAGCTAAAGCTCGAGCTAACCGACGGTCCGGATCGACGACTGCGTATTTCGATCACGCCCGAAGACAAACTGACCAAGCAGTTCACCGTGGATGGGACTTCAAGTGCTCGCATGGCGGCGAAAGACCGCTTGCCGGTCGTACTATTTGAACCGGACGAATTGAGGTTGCTTACTAGTAGTCCGCAGCGACGGCGAGATTTTATTGACGGGATCATCGCCCGGCTCTCCCCTACGTACGCAAGCGCACTCACGCGGTTCCAGCGTACCCTTCTGCAGCGGAACGAACTGCTCAAACAGTCAGAATCCATGAACGAGAACGACTGGCAGAACCACCTGTTTGCCTGGGACGTAAAGTTCGCCGAACTTTCAGCCAGCATTGTTAAAGCGCGCACTAATTTTATCCAGCACGCCAACGAGCATTTGTCACGGATATATTCTGACATCGCCGGAGCCGACCACTCTGTTTCTGCCCGCTACTTGTCGATGTTTACGGTCATAGACGACGGCTTGCAGCAAGCGATTTTACACCGCCTAGAAGCCAGTCGTGCACTTGACGCCCGCCGCGGATACACCAGTGTGGGTCCGCACCGCGACGATATTGAACTCTCGCTCGATGGTCATCAAGCCGTCGAATCGGCGTCACGCGGCGAAATGCGAACCATTATGCTGGCATTCAAGCTGCTCGAAGTCGAACTTCAAACCCACCACAGCGGTATTAAACCGCTAATTCTACTAGACGACGTGTTCTCCGAACTCGATATCGACCGCGAACAACGTCTTATGAACGCACTGCGCGGTCACCAGAGTATCATTACGGCTACCGACCTTCGAGATGAACTTAAAATCGACGCGTCGATTATATCGCTTACCTAACTTTACATCTGGCGCCTGCTCCTCTATTATCAAGCTAATCAATTAGATTGATACAAACATGCAACATAAGTACCCCAGTAGACGATTCGGCTCGGCCCTTATAGTACTCGCCCTGTTTGCGGTGCTTGCTTTGGGGCTGATTAGCCCAACTACAGCCCAGGCTGCTACCTGCGACAAGAACGAGACGGTGATTATTGAGTGCGGCGACGATACGAACGGCATTTGGGCGATCCTTCTAATCGTTATTAATGTCATGACCGCAGGGGTCGGAGTCCTCGCGGTACTTGGCATTGTCTATGCTTCAATCCTTTGGACGACAGCCGAAGACAAGGCAGACCAACTGAACAAAGCTAAAGGTATTATTACGAATGTCGTCATTGGCCTAGTGGCGTTCCTTCTAATGTGGGCAGGATTGAACTTTATCGTGCCAGGCGGTGTATTCGAACGTAATTACAGTTTTGCCAGTAAAACAAATACCGTCGACTCGACACTCCATATCCCAACCGGCACCGGTGACGGGAGTGGTCCGACTGGGAGCGGCCCGGATGATAAGTCCGGCGACAAGGTTAGTACCGACCAGATCAAATCAGTCAACAACCTGCGCGACGCATCCGCGTCAAACAATGTACTCAAATCGGGTACTCTTTATCGTTCCGCACAACTGAGCAAGCTAACCACCAAAGGCGCCGAGCAAATGGCGAGTCTTTTGGGCAAGAAGGCCACGATTATAGACCTGCGTATGCCCTCATCTGCACCAGACAAAGCGATCGCCGGAGCAAAGAACGTAAGTATCCCGATCGAAGGTATCCTTGATACTACGCCAATGGTGACCGACCCGCAACGCAGGTCGCAGCTCGCCAGGGCTCTTAAAACCGCAGCTAATGCTCCTGCCACGGTGCATGTCCACTGCGTCGCGGGGAAAGATCGCACTGGTTGGTTCGTTGCCATGGTTATGTATGCAAATGGCGCTACCGACGCCCAAGTTATGAAGGAATATCTGTTAAGTAATGACCAAGGTGTCGGAGTCGTTAAGAAAGAATGGCTGACGAACGGCGTGCAGGCAGCCCGCAACAGACACGGATCTGTCCTGAATTACTTGAAGAGCATCGGCCTTACCTCCGGAGATATTAACAGCTTAAAGAATAAGTTTGGAGCCTAGGGCTATGGATATGCCACCATTCAAAAACCAGCCTTCGCAAAGCGATTCAGATGTAAAAGATTGGTTTAACACTATCGACGCCGGCACGCCGCTTGCTGTGCCGCCTTCAAATACACCAAATCACAAGAAGCGGCTTATTATTGGCGCGTCGGCCGTCGCGTTTATCTTTCTAGCGACCACCGGGGCGTTATTCGCCGCCGGTATCAACCCATTTTCTACCGCACCAGTTTGCCTAACAGCAGATGATTACAAGGTACTTACCGGCAGCGAAGCGGACAATCAGTTGTCGCCCCAAGTCTTTTATACCGAATCGTTCGACTTTCAAAACGGTACCGCCGACTACGCAGAAGATGCCGAAGCAGGCGTCAAATCGCTTGCGCAAAAGATTGGTTCATTTTACCAAACCAATTCATCAAAGCGCTCCATTGTCGTGACAATCAGTAGCGACGCAGCCGAGAATGATACCCAAGAAGCTGCAGCCAAGCGTATTCAGAGCTTGAAAGACCTACTTGTAGCGAATGGCGTTGACCAGTTCGCGATACAGACCATTAAGCCCGTAGCTGTCGACAGTAGCGGTGAGCTGTCCGACAATTCAGAGGAGCTTTCCACTGCCAAGGCGTACATTAATGTCGCCTCAGTCGCTGGCTGCAAGCAGTAGCCAGGCTACTTCCCTACTTCACCCACGCTGCCCAGCCACCAACCGAGTAACCGTTTGGATTTGGGTTTGTCGATGCAACCCCTACGAGCGAGCAAACACCGTATCCGTCCGTCGATGCCGTGCTAGAGACGACTGCACCCGTCTGCACCATAAAATAATTTCCTGATTTTGAGTTCGACACCATAACGTATGTGTCGTTAGTTGTGTTACGACAATAGCGGGCATTATAGCCCTGAGAATCCACGCCGTACGCCCCTTTTGAAAACTTAATTCCAAGAGTTGCTGTAAAGTCAGCAGACGACGGATACGCGCCTGTTTCGATTTTAAACGCCTCTATTCTTTTGCCGAAGTTCTTTAGGTCGGCCTGAACTGCCGTATCATTCGCTTTATTTTGCGCGCCTCTGTATGCAACAACCGATACCGTAGCCAAAATACCAATCACGACAATGACCAAAAGAATTTCGACAATCGTGAAGCCGCGGTTGTTCATAATGGTTATGATTGTACCATCGTTAACGCGTTAGCACGAACCCTTTACATCCACGCCTGACTTCACTATCATCAATCTTCATGAGCCGTGTTACCAACATACCTACGAATCGATGGCTAGTCGTAGCATTGGGCATACTAGCAGTGGTCGTTATTATGACTTTCGCTCTGTCACAACCAACAACGTTCACGCCTGGACAAGTACTCATTATCGGCGATTCAATTACCGAAAAACCTGCTATGGCCACCAATCAAGGAAACCTGGGCTGGTGGCAATACTTGCTTGACGGCAGAAACGATATGTTCAAGTTCTCGGCCGAAAGCGGGTCTGGGTATGTCGCGAAGGGTAGTCGCGGCACGACGTTTTTCGACCGTTTGCCCGACATTAGCAAAACCAGGCCTAGAGCAATCATTATCGCCGGTGGCGTGAATGACCGCCATGCTGCTTACCCTGCCGACACTATACGTCGTTATTATGACGCGCTTTCGCAAACAATTAAAAAAACCGGTATACCGCCCAGTAATGTCTATGTATTTGTCCCGCGCCCTGCAGGCGTCGCCACCGAAATCACCGAACTCGTCAAAGCTAATGCCGAACGCATCGGGGTGCATTTCGTATCAGTGCCCGGCTATTCAACCACATTCGACGGCCTTCACCCCGATTCAGCCGGTGCGAAGCAAATTGAACAGAACTTTGTGACGAACTCGGATTTCGGCGAACGACTCGAGTAAGTAACAGTAAGAAATCTTTTAATTCGTCCAGGCAGCCCAAACACCGGCTGAATACCCATTCGGGTTCGGGTTTGTCGATGCCAACCCTACCAAGTTGCACACACCCCACCCATATGTCGATGGCGTAGTCTCAACAACCGGTCCAGGCTTTACCCTAAAGTAATTACCGGATTTTGAATTCGCAACCAGCACATATTCATCAGTCGATGTATTGATGCAGTAGCGTACGTTCCTGCCCTGAAAGTCCTCTCCGTAGGCCTGCTTAGCGAACCGCAGGCCTAGCGACGCCGTAATTTCACCCGACGCTAGGTATCTATCGTTATCAACCTTAAATAGTTCCATTACTTTGCCGAAATTCTTCAAGTCGTTCTGTACTGCGCTGTCACTAGCTTGGTTTTGGACGCCGTTATACGCCACTACCGTTATGCTCGCCAATATGGATATCACTAAAATGACGATGAGAAGTTCAACGATGGTAAAGCCGTTACGCATCATAGTGCTTATGATTGTAGCATTTTGTTGGCCCGGGCTTTCGCCGGAGATTGAAGGAACTAGCGACTACCTGCTCCTGTCAGTTCTTTCATCTCCGTAACCCATGTATCAAAATTGAGACCGCTTGAGTAGTTATCTAAACAGGCGTCACGCATGGTCAATTCGCCTCGTTCCGCGTCTTTGTATACGACTCCACGGTTAATGTTAAGCACCCCGTCCCGCATAGTCGAAAGTGGCGGGATTGAAAGCGGTTGGTCCTGGTCGTTTAACAGCTGGAATTCAAGATTACCGACGACATCAATCGTGCCGGCTAAAATACCGACTCTACCTAAAATACGGTAGGCTTTTGGAAAATCCTCAATTTCAAATCGGGCGACATATAGTTCGCCCGATTTGAGTTGATGGTATTGGACACGCTGTTCGAAGGCCCTTTGGTACTCTGCTGGTTCGCATAGTCCCATGCCTTCGTACGTGGCCATAGCTTATTCCGTGACGCCTAGCTCAATGCGTTTAAATTGGCCGACGGTGATGTTTTCGCCACTCTTGGCAATCTGCTGCTTAATGCGGTCTTCCACTGTCATAGAGTCGTCTAGGACATATTGCTGTGCTAGGAGTACTTGTTCGCCGAAGTGCTTTTTAAGCTGGCCTTCAACGATCTTTTCAGCCATATCGGCCGGCTTGCCTTTCAGGCTGTCGCTTTCAAGCAGTTCCTTCTTTTTGGCGTCATATTCTTCGGCTGGAATGTCATCAAAGCTGACGTACTGCGGGTTCATGGCCGCGACTTGCATGGCAAGCTGGTGCGCCAGTTCCTTGAACTCATCAAGCCGGGCCACGAAGTCGGTTTCGCAGTTGACTTCGATGACGACACCGATGCGGTTAGAATGCACGTAGCTGTCAATAATGCCTTCGCGGGTTTCGCGGTCGCCTTTTTTCTCGGCCTTGGTCAGACCCTTCTTGCGCATAGCTTCAAGAGCCTTGTCAAAGTCGCCGTCGGCTTCGACCAGCGCGACCTTAGCGTCGGTCAGACCGACACCGGTCAGTTCTTTCAGCTTCTTAATGTCTTCAATCGTGACTGCCATAGGTATTATTTGCCCTCCTTAGTTGCACCTTCTTTGACCGCGGCTACGAAGTAGCTAAGTAGCAGTTCGGTACCTTTGATCGCGTCGTCGTTGCCAGGAATGACATAGTCGACTTTGCTTGGGTCAGCGTTAGTGTCCACGACACCGACGACTGGAACGCCCAGGTTCTTGGCTTCGCGTATCGCCCCGGCGTCTTCAATGGTATCAACGACGACGACTGCGCCTGGGATGCCAGAAAGGTCCTTAATGCCGCCGTATTTTTGGTTCAAAACTTCAATTTCTTCGGCAAAGCGCTGGACTTCAAGCTTGTTGTAGCGCTTTTCAAGGTCGCCAGACGCCATGCGGCGCTCCAGGTCGTGCAGCTTCTTGATCTGTGACGACATGGTTGTCGTGTTGGTAAGCATACCGCCAATCCAACGTTCGGTGACGTATGGCTGGCCGGCAGCTTCAGCCGTTGCTTTTACGATGTCCTTGTGCTGCTTTTTGGTGCCGACGAACAGTACTTTTTTGCCGCTTGCGACGGTCTTCGTCAGGAATGGAAGCGCCTTTTCAAGACCTTCGGCCGTCTTGACCAGGTCAATGATGTGCGTTTCCTGGCGCTTAGAGTGAATGTACGGCGCCATTTTCGGGTGCCAACGGCTGGTTTTGTGTCCGAAGTGGACACCGGCTTCCAGCAAAGCCTTCATATCAACAGCGACTGCCATGATATCCTTCTCCCTTCACACCCGCGCCTCGTTTATTCGAAGGATATATGCGGATGTTGCTTCGTTAAAATTATTACCGTTTGAATATACCAGATTTATCGTATCTTATCAAGCAGTTGTAAGAGGCCCCATGCTTCAGCGGGCTGGATGGCCGGCAACAAATTCGCCTCGGCTTTTTCCATATGCTGATTCGAGAGTTCCAAATAGCGCTCGACGAGCAAGGTGCGCAACTCCATAGCGTCGTAATGCGCGTGCCGTAAGGTATGGATCGCTGCATAGAGTTGAGTAAATTCTAAATATGGCGCGTCGGATGGTGGCGCGTCCCGCTCAACCCGTTGAATTACCGACCGAAGCGTCTGCATGCTCTGACCTTCAAGTAGTTCATCACTCTTTAAAAGCGCGTCGTTAACTTCGCTCGTAGTGCGCTCAAGGCTCATTAGAACGCTATCGTACATTTCTTCTGCGTCTGATGAGTTAATTACCCGACGGGATATCAAAAGCTCAAATTCCTTCACGAGCGCCTGGTGCGCGCCTTGCAGTTCTTGCATAGTCCGCTGCTGGGATTCATCAAGCGATATATCGACATTAAACCGGGTGGTCCGACCATCATCCCACACGATGAATGTGTCGTGACGCCAGTACGACTCTTCGTTTGGCGGCCGATGAATATGACACACTGTTCGCCCGTACTCATCATTGCGACCGACCACGACATCGGTGACATCAAGGTCAGTCACGTCGTCCGGCGATATGACAATCTCCCTGTCGCCCAAGAGCATTCCGTCATACGTAAGCAGTCCGTTAATGTCCCGGATTAGTACTTGTTCTAAATGATTGCCTGGATCATTATCCATATATTCATTATACGACTGGCATTTCTCCCCTCAGGACTCTAGACATTTCTCTCTGTAAAGTGTATAGTCGTATAGATATGAAAAGCAGTATTCACCCAACAAATTACCGCCCGGTCGTATTTAGCGACGATGTGGCTGGGTTCGCGTTCCTGACGCAAAGTACCGCGCAAACCGATGAAACCATCAAGTGGGAAGACGGCAACGAATACCCGCTCGTAAAGGTGCACATCAGTAGCGCATCCCACCCCTTCTTTACCGGCGAAGAGAAAATCATCGACACCGAAGGTCGTGTCGACCGCTTTAAGGCCAAGTTTGCCGCCGCTGAAGCCCGTAAGGCTGAGCTGGCTAACAAAGCTAAAAAGAAGTCTGCCGCCAAGGCGAAAAAAGCCAGCGCCGACAAATAGTGCCGATACACTTAAAGGACTGTTCCTATGTGAGCAGTCCTTTTTGTTATAGTAAACTCAGACATTTAACCAACTGGAGCACCCTGAAATGGAACAAGCACAAGTCACCGCGCTAAAACGTACCAATCACCTGAAACTAGTGTGGGGTTTGGTTTGCTTGATTGCCCCGACCGCCTTACTCATACTTACGATAATTATTTACGCCATCAGCAATTTTGTTACGTCGACGACGTCTACGCCTGTCTCAAGCGATGACTTGTTTGGAAGTACCGGACCGGGCCATACCATTGTCAACGTCCTGCTGTTTCTAATGGGCGCATTAGTGACGGTTACTTGGCTGCCCGGTATCATTGTTGGCATCATACTGCTTGCGACCCGTAAACCATTGCCGTCATCATCAAATAAAACCCATTAAGGAACTTCTGAATGCAAAACGAGCCATCACAATCACCTTCCATCAACACGATTCCACTGCTAATAAGCTCTATTCTCGTCATATGCGCGTTCTTGTTAATGCCGATTGGGCTCTTCCTTGCTGCGTTTAATGACTCAGCCGACCCCACTATCAATGCTGTCGCTTACGGAATTCTCATTGCGGGACTTGTAGTAATTCTTGCACATTGCGTCGTTGCAGTCGCCATCACAGCACGCCATTTGCAAGCAAAACTCACGAAATGGGTATTTTACCTCCATGTCAGTTTGCTGGCATCCATGGTAGCCACAGTGCTTCTCTATGGCTTGATCATGATGACTCAGGCATATACCCTGCTCTTTATACTCTACTCCCTTCTCGGCAACATCATTGTAGGCCTGACTCTTGCATGTGTCACTATGACTATCATTTTGTTCGTAAAACGAAAGACAATCGTATAAGATGCCTAGTATCAACCTTGATATTGACGACCTACGCACAGAGCATGAGGAGCTGCTCGCCTTTTTAAGCAAGCCCGACGCGTTCTCTGACCCTGATTATGCCAAGAAGAGCCGTCGTTTAAGTGAACTTGAAAACCTAATAGCGGCCGCCAGTCGGCGCCGAGACATCATTCAGCAGATAAAGGAGGCCAAGGATCTTTCTACGGGAAGCGACGAGTTGGCCGAACTTGCCAAAGAAGAAGTCCCGGAGCTTGAAGCCGAACTGTCCCAGCTTGAAGATGAGCTATTCTTGCTCCTGACGCCCAAAGATCCCAACGACGAAAAGAACGTTATTATGGAAATCCGCGCCGGTGCCGGTGGTGACGAAGCCAGTCTATTCGCAGCCGAATTGTACCGCATGTACCTGCGTTGGTGCGAAGCCCATGGTTATAAGACCGATCAGATGAGCGAAAGCGCCAACGACAGCGGCGGCTACAAAGAGGTTGTGGTCGAAATCAAGGGTGACGCGCCCTACTCGTTCCTTAAATTCGAGTCTGGCGTGCACCGCGTGCAGCGCGTGCCCGCTACCGAAAGCCAAGGGCGCATCCATACCAGCACCGTTACCGTAGCCGTGCTACCCGAAGCAGAAGAAACCGATATCGTTATTGACCCGAAAGACCTTCGTATCGACATTTTCCGTGCCTCCGGCCACGGCGGCCAGTCCGTAAACACCACCGACTCGGCCGTGCGTATTACTCACCTGCCATCGGGACTTGTTGTGAGCAACCAAGATGAAAAGTCGCAGCTCAAGAACAAAGAAAAAGCCATGAGCGTGCTTCGCTCACGACTGCTACAAATTAAAATCGATGAAGAAAACGCCAAGCTGTCCGCCGAGCGACGCGGGCTCATTGGCACAGGCGACCGCAGCGAAAAAATTCGGACGTACAACTTTCCGCAGGACCGTATTACCGACCACCGTATAGGGTATTCGCGTAGTGGTATTCCGCAGGCTATGAACGGTGACATCGACGATATCATCGAAAAACTGCAGGCCTACGAACGCGAGCTCAAGGCACAGAATGCCGAAAGCTAATGTATTGTTTTATCTTCTATTTCGATTGAGGGAGTATCTTCTTCAATTTGAACGGCATTACCATCTGTGTCGGCTGGGTCTGCTTCTAATTTGTAGTTGCCAAAACCATTCTTTGAGACTGTGACTTCAATGGCGTCGCCGGGTTGTACATATTCTTCGCCGGTCTGCTCTGTAAGCTCCCTGGCTACTTCTTGGCCTTCACGCGTAACCCCAGTGATTTCTAGCTTTTTACCATCTTCTACAAATGACATTTGGTTGACGCTTTCGCGGACAGCATCAATTGGTGTCTGGTTATCGCCTATCTCATAAGTCACCGAGCCAACCTCGTGATACTCAGCTTTTTCTTTCACTTCATTACCGGCGTAGCCACCGGCAGCAAGCGATAATGCGACGGCGGGAAGAAGACGCCGAGCTATCTTTTGGCGCCTGGTAAGTTCTGCACTACTAGGTTTGGGTGCGCTTTTTTTGTCTTGGAAGGTTTCCATACTTGAATGGTATCATACTTATGCTTATTTGTCAATATTTTGCGTATTTAGCAAGAGGTGGGACAATATAAATATGACGATTTCAGCCTGGCTTAAGCAAGCGACGGACGAACTGGCAGACGAGCTGCTACCGTCGCCACGGCTCGACGCCGAAATTATTTTGGCGCATACTATTCGGCACCCCCGGACCTACCTGCACGCTCATGGTGACGATACCTTGAGCCCACGCGACGAGGATATTGCCAATGCCCGCATTGAACTGCGAAAAGACCGAGTACCGGTTGCGTATATCATTGGTCACAAAGAATTTTACGGGCGTCGGTTTGTTGTAAGCCCGGCTGTTTTGATTCCCCGCCCCGAGAGCGAGCAATTGATTGATATGTTGCAGACCCTCCTACCAAGTTCAGCCGAACTCCCCGGCGTAGTTGAAACGCGTTTGGTAGACATAGGAACAGGGAGCGGCTGCTTAGGTATTACCGCTAAGTTACTCTTCCCGCAGTTCGATGTCGCGTTGGTCGATAGCAGCCGGCATGCGTTGACTATCGCTGAGAAGAACGCCAGATTGCTTAATGCGAATGTAGAGACTTTTGTGAGCGACTTACTCACTAACTACCCGTACGCTCCTGATATCATTCTTGCCAACCTACCGTATGTAGACCGTTCATGGGACTACCAGTCACCCGAGCTAGCAAATGAACCAGCCGAAGCGCTGTATGCGGACGACGGAGGCATGTCGGTCATAAAACGGTGCATTGAACAGGTCGAGGTGCGGGCAAAACCCGGCGCCTTACTACTGCTTGAAGCCGACCCGAGCCAACTAGACGCAATTTCTGCGTACGCGAAGCAACACGGGCTCAAAGAAGTCGGCCGCGACGAGTTCGTGGTCGCGTTCAGGCTTGGCGATTAGCGTTGGTATGTCCCAAGCGTCGCGGTCAGTTTGAGCTCTTTTCCGTCTCGTACCACCGTCAGCTCAACCTTTTGTCCCGGTTCGTATTCTGAAATCAATGTCGATACGCTAGCAACTTCACCCACACCGTAGCCGTTTACGTGCGTGATGATATCGCCATTTTTTACCCCTGCCTTTGCGGCCGGGCCGTTTACCTGTACGCTGTTACCCCGGTCGGAAGTAATGTAATCACCCTTGTCGACTGGTAATCGGTATTGTTCTTTGACGGCCGGCGTAATAGACATGTACTGCACGCCCAAATACGGACGTTCGACCTTGCCGGTCTTGATTACATGAGCCAACAGTCCCTTGGTCGCGCTGATAGGAATAGCAAACCCGATGCTTTGGGCGTCTTGGGCGATGGCCGTATTAATACCAATAACCTGCCCCTTAAGGTTCAGCAGAGGTCCACCTGAATTACCAGAGTTGATTGCCGCGTCGGTTTGAATGAGATCTGTCAGGTTCTCGGTGCTGCCGTTGGCCGTACCATCGCTTGACGCCGTTACAGGACGTCCAGTACCAGATACGATTCCACTCGTCACACTGTTTTGGTATTGCCCCAAAGCATTCCCGATAGCGACAACCGACTGACCTATCCGGATAGTCTTGGAATCCCCTAGTACGATAGCCGGCAGTCCAGACACATTCCGAATTTTTAGGAATGCGACATCGTTGAGCGGATCACTGCCAAGCACATCGACGTTTTCGTACGTTTTGCCGTCCGGCAACACGACCGTTACCTTATCGGCGCCGTCAATGACATGCTTGTTGGTCATAATATAACCATTCGAGCTGACAATCATGCCCGTACCAGCACCTTCTTGCTGGTACTGCTGGTTAAATAAACGCGATACCTGATTGGTCGTCGTTAGGATAGATACGACACTTGGGCTAACCGCCTTCGCGACGGCCGCGATTGACTCTTCGTTCGGCGTAACGACATTGTTGCCGTCTTCTTTCGACGTGTTCAGCACTGTCGTGTTAAGTGAATCGCCCTGTAGATAGTCCTGCGCCCACGATCCAGCAAAGCCAGTTAGGCCGGCAATGATAAGTAGTGCGATGATAAGAAGCGGTTTTTTAGCTGGTTTACTAGTGACCTGCCTGCTTGTTTCAGCTTCTTGCACAACTGGTTCGGGTTGTACGGTAGCAGTTGGTTCGTTTTTTTGTTCCATGGTTTGGTTTTACTGTGCCTCCCTAAAAATTTGCTTAAAAACTTTGTCAGATTGTCGCGGCTCCGCCGAACACGAATAACAGCACGCCAATAATGCTGAGTGATAGTAATGCTGGCATCATAATATCGCTTGACTGGATTTTTCCGTTGCGGTGGTAGCTGATATAAATGCGTTCGGCCATGAAACCTAACGCACCAATAATAATAACGATTTGCGAAAGCTGCAACGATTTACTTACGTGGTAGCCGATTGTCCAATGGTAGCCAAGCCACATGACTTCGGCCACGACAAAGCCCCATAGGATACTCAAGAAATTGATGTGTGATTCATGCTGGACGCTTAGTACGTGCCGGGCCGTCGCATACCCGATTACCCATGACAGCAGCACGACCACAGACGATGGGAATGACGGTGACACCTGGACAATAGCAGTAATACCGATAATAAGGCCGACAGCAGCTTGAGCAACAACGTGGCCACGTTTTGAGCGTGGTTTTAGGAAAAGCAACCAGGCAACATAGAGTGCCGTCAGGGCGATTTGGGTTGGCAAGTCACCCGCTGCCGCGTACAGCAGCACGACCATGCTAATTCCCACGATTACGTCGACAAGATTAGCTCGGATATTCGCCATCCAATACCGCGACCGGACCGCGAAGATACGCCACTTACTAAGCAGTACCAGACCGAATGCCGGCCATGGGACATTCACGACCAGCACCAGAATAAGTAGAGTGACCGCCAAAGCGATGTTCAATACGATATAAGCGACTTCGCTAAGGAACGAGCGCCGACGGACAGACCGTAGTAATTCCATATACCCCTATTGTACCACCTGTCGCGCGCAGTTAGTTCGATGAGCTCAGGCTTGCGCGCCCGATGATAACAACGAAGTCCACACCGGCAGCAACCGTAAAGCCTGGGTCAGTCGTAATGAGCTCTACGCCGTACCGCTTAGACAGTGCTTTGGCCGTGCCATCCTTGTCTTTTTTGTTAATGCGGTAAATCGTAGTTGTTTGATAGTCCTGAGTCGGGGCGTTGGTTGCGTTCGATACCGTGAATCCGGCTTCAGTTAGGCGTCCCGATTCGGTCAGGGCGACGCCGGCCGTTGTCGTACCGTTCATGACGACGATATTGGCGGCTTCACGGGCGACTGGGTCACTTGAAAGATTCTTGTCTATGTACGACTGAATCTCACTGTACTCGTAGGTACCGGCTGTTGGTACGACGTTTCCGCCTGCACCACCCCGAACGACTTCTTCGCCTTCTTTAATAAGACTAATTGGAATGATGTCTTTTGACGGAATATCGTTACCAAGCTGCATGAGCGTCCGGATTTCGGCGGTCTCGAAGTTCGTGCGCAGGTTCTTTCCCAGTGCGTCAATTAAACCAGTCACAGCGCCAATATTCGTTAGCGTACCAGCGCTCGCTGCCTTTTCGCGAATAGCCTTGACGATTTTTTGCTGGTTGATTTCGCGGTCGAAGTTTGAGCGGCCTAAACCGTAGGTAGGCGCTCTGTCACCACGTGCCTGCGCAAGATAAAGTGCGTGCTCGGCATCGAGTTCTACGGGACCGTTCTTGTAGTCTATAAAGTGACCGTTTGGTGGACACTGCTTTATTCGCTTGGCGTAGGTTGATCCACACTTCCAGTCGAAGTTACTGTCCATTACTCCAGGCGCGCCGCCACTTCCTTGAATGTCAACTTTAATAGTGCCGAGTGCCTTAACCGTATCGCGGACTACAGTGTAGTTGACGTGAGTGTAATACGGGATGTCAAGGCCCAAAATTTCTCCGACTTTTTTCTTGAGTGCGTTCGCGCCAGCTTCCTCATTGTTACCATCCTCGTAGTAACACTGGTACAGCGCATTAATTTTGCCCGCATATCCAGCTTGGCATGCTCCCCCATATTCAACCTGAAGGTCTCGCGGAATACTAACCATGTAGGCGTTCTTTTTATTCTGGTCGACACTGATAACCATAATGGAGTCCGTCAGACTCGCTCCCTGGTGGCCTGGGTCATCTTCGCTGGTACCGAATACGAGTATGTTTGAACGGCCATTCTGGTCCATTTTAAGTGGACGGGCCTGGAAAATATCGAATAGGTTGCCTTGGAATACATTGTTGCTGGCGATAACTGCCTTAATACCGACATATGCTCCGCCCGCAACCAGTAGTAGCACCAAGAAGATCGCAAGTCGCTTGATAATACGTTTACGGCGACTTGGGACCGGCTTCGGTCGTCGACGCAAAAAGCCACGCTTGACCTTTGGCTGTTCGTCATCATGAATCTGAGCTAAGGAATCATCTATTTCGGTCCGACTGACTCCTCCGGCTGGACGCAAGGTGGTCATTGGCGTATTTTGGTTAATCGGCCTCGAAGCACGGCCGATGTCGGGCCGAGATTCGGGAACAGGCCGTCCTAGTTGTTGGCTTGTTCCGCCACCGACGGTTGGGCCACGACGAGGAACGAAACCATCGAGTGATGAATTTTGTTTTCGCATAACTATTCTTCCCACCACTATAGCAAATAATTACCTTAAATTGGTTGTAAAAAACCAAAAGCATAAGCAGGATTATCCGCCTGGTGGTGTATAGTAAGGCTCATGAACGCAACCTACTTGGACCGACACCCTGGCGTTAAAGACGCCCTTGGCATCATGGTTTTCGTTGTATGCGTACTAATTGGCACGCTTATTATTAATGCGTTCATCTTTCGCAGTTTCAATGTTGAAGGGCCAAGTATGGAGCCCACCATGTATACCGGCGACCGCCTAATCGTGAACCGTCTGCCTGTCACGGTTGCCCAGCTACAGAACAAATCGTATGTACCTGAACGTGGCCAAGTCATCGTATTCAAAAACCCGCAGTACGTTGCCGGACTTGGTGAAGAATACATTGTAAAGCGGGTCATTGCCTTTCCTGGTGAGCGCGTAGTACTAAAGGACGGGCAATTTACCATCTATAACGACGAACACCCTGCCGGTTTCAACCCTGACGACCAAAACCATGGCGAACCTGGTGCATTCACCGCCGGTGAAGTTGATACTATAGTTGCCGACAACTCTTTGTTTGTCAGTGGCGATCACCGTGCCGAAGGCTTTTCAAAGGATTCGCGTAACGGACTTGGCCAAATTCCCTATTACGACGTGGTCGGACCGGTCGCGTTCCGTATATTCCCATTCGACAAGATCCGTACATTTTAGCTAGCCGGTTTTCTTTATCTGTTTTAGAAATCGTAAAGCGACTGCAACCCAAGTGCTATGTATAGCACTTGGCGTGTAGGGAGATTGAGAAAACAGATAAAGAAATACTGGCGAAACTATGCTTGAAGCTGTTTTTCGATTCGCTCGCGCTCTTCGTCTGACTTGAATTCTATGACAATCCTACCTGCGCCTTTGGCGTTTTGCTGGGTTAATACGCGGGTATTGAACCGCTTTGACAACCCTTGATTCTCCTGCGGGCGCGTCGTGGAAGGTTTACGGCCCGGCTTGGCTTCGACCGGCCGTTCACTAGCTACATGTTCTTCAATTTTTCGGGCGCTCCAGTGTTCGGAAATAATAACCGGCAGCAGCGCCTTCATGGTGGCTTCATCCGTGCCGATTAACGGTCGGGCCTGCCCTTCAGATAACTTGCCGTCAGCGACAGCCTGTTTTACCTCGTGCGGCAGTTTAAGCAGCCTAAGTGTGTTCGACACGGCAGACACGGATTTTCCGCCAACGCGCGCGCCGATTTCTTCTAACGTCAAATTGAACTGGTCGCGTAGCTTGGCGTAGGCAGTCGCGGTTTCAAGCGGATTAAGGTCGCGGCGCTGAATGTTTTCGATTAGGCTGAGTTCCAGTTTATGCTGAGCACTCAAGGTGCGCACTAGGGCTGGAATGGTCGTTTTACCAGCGGCCTGGCTAGCACGGAAACGTCGTTCGCCGGCGACGATTTGGTAATTGCCGTCCTTCAGCGGAATCACGACAATCGGCTGCAGCACGCCGTGCGCCTCAATACTGGCGGTTAGTTCAGCCAACCCCACTTCGTCGAAGTAGCGGCGAGGCTGGTCTGGGTCGGGTTTGATGTTCGAAAGCTTAATATTGCGCAGGTCGCTGACCTTGTGGTCGTCACCGGCGCTTGGGTCAAACGATTCGTCCAGCAGATTGTCCGGAATCAGCGATGAAAAACTGCGTCCTAATCCCTTTTTCGCCATACTATGCCCCTGCCCTTTCAATCAGTTCTTTGGTAACGGATTTGTATGCCCGTGCGCCCTTTGAAAAACGGTCGTATGCCCCAATCGGTACTCCGTGGCTCGGAGCTTCAGCCAGCCGAATGTTGCGCGGAATAACGGTCTTAAACACCTTGCCTGGGAAGTGCTTTTTAATTTCTTCGTGCACTTGGCCACTGAGCGTTGTGCGACCGTCAACCATAGTCGGCAGGACGCCAATGAGGTCGAGTGTCGGGTTCATGTTCTTTCGCACCAGCTTCATAGTCTCAAGCAGTTGACCAAGGCCTTCAAGCGCATAGAACTCGGCCTGAACTGGCAATAGAACGTAGCGCGCCGCAATCAGCCCGTTCACGGTCAGCAGACTAAGCGACGGCGGGCTGTCGATAATTACGTAGTCGTAGGTTTCACCCGTGGTACCAATGGCGTTTTTAAGTCGGCTAAAGCGACGGGTTGCGCCGGCCAGTTCAGCCTCGGTATTAGCCAAGTACGGTGTCGCGGGCGCCAAAAACAATCCTTTGACCGATGTTTTTAGAATGACCTCTTGCAAGGTTTTGGTTTCGAGCATGACGTCGCTCATTGTGCCGGTCTCGAGTTCCTGTTTGTCGATACCTAGACCGCTGGACGCGTTACCCTGTGGGTCAAAGTCGATTAGCAGGGTCTTTTTGCCGTTTTTGGCCAAGTAAAAAGCAATATTGACGGCAGTTGTCGTCTTACCTACTCCACCCTTTTGATTTGTGACCGCGATGACTGTCGGCATCTGTCTATTTTCCCCTCATGACTAGCTATATTGTAGCATGAGCGGCAAGCAAAACCCCGCACTCGGCGGGGTTTTATCTCAGTGATTAATCAATTTACCACTGCGCCACGCTCTTAGGAATCCCATACCTGTCCAGATCATCCTGGGAAGGTGCGTCCTGGCCAGCTGTCACCACAACCCATTGGTCGTCTACATGCTTTAGGATTGCAGCATAACCTCCGCTTTCAGATCCGATACTAACGCCTGCGAAGTTGTCGACGCGTTTTTTAATTTCGACTGCAAAAGTAGCCGTTTCAGAGCCTTTGTTCGCCCTGGCATATGCCGTCGCCTCTGCGACTATCGCCTCGGTGTCACTGCTTGGCGCCTGGTCGTCTTCTCGGGCTGCTGCTGCCGTCGCGTTATTTAGCTTCGATTCTAACTCTTTTATCTGTTTGTCTTTATCGTCAACTTTGTTCTGAAGTATGACGTTTTGATTAGCCTGGTCGTAGCTCATCCAGCCCAATGCGGCGCACCCGGCCAGTGCAAGTACCGACAGTACACCAAGAATTAGCGGTGCCTTGCTTTTTTTCGGTGAAGCAGTCGATGCCTGCTCCGTCGCTGTTGATTCAGTAGTTTCCATCGGCTCTTCTTTATATTCCATTCGAATGCACCTTTTCGCTTACGGTTCTATGATGGGAGTATACCAGAGTAAAAAGAGTTTACACCAATTAAAAATGCCCTGCTGTTGTATGGGCAGAGCATTTTCTAATTATTTGCCGATTGAGGCGACTTGGATCCGGCTATACTTTTGCCGGTGACCCATTTCTTTGTGAACGCGCTTTTTGGCCTTGTAGCGAATGACGCGGAGCTTGTCGCCCTTAACTTCGTCTTCTACTACCTTGGCTTTGACGGCCACGCCCTTTACTAGTGGTGTTCCTACGGTAGTTTTGTCACCGTCGATTACCAGCATAGCGTCGAGTGTGAGCTCTTTAGTTCCATCCGGGAGGCGGTCCACCAGGAGGGTCTCTTTTTCGGCAACAACGTATTGTTTGCCACCGACTTTCACGACTGCTTTCATGATTTCCTTCGTTTTACTTATTGAACTTAGAGTATTTTAACAGATGTAGGCGGTTTGTTCAACCGTTGGTGACCCTGCCCTAATTACCAACGACCACATTGTTGGCGTGTAGCCAGCCTTCGACTGAACCGCCGTCAAGGTACTCACCCTGAGCGGGCACGACCTTTACCCTACCACCGCCAGTAACGTACTGGTTAATTGCGTCTGGCAGTTGGTATTCGCCGTTATGTGCCGGTTGCAGACCGCGTGCTAAATCAATAACCTCTTTAGTTAGAATGTATTTAGAAATATTAATCAGGTCGCTCGGTGCTTCTTCTGGAGTCGGCTGGTCTACGATTTGCACATAGTTACCCTGCTCGTCCGTTTCAATTACGCCGTATTTTGATACCTCATTTTTGTCGATGCGTGCCGCAAGTAAGCCGCAATCCCCTTCAGGAGTTGCTTCGAGTAACCGCGCGACTTCGCTTGAGCCATCTTCGTTCCAAATAAAGTCGTCGCCCATTAGCACGACGACGGACTCCCCGTCCTCGATGTATGGAGCCGCCAACGTGATTGGCACTGCTGTACCGTACTTGCCCTGCCCGGGCTGCACGATGAAGTGTAGTTGCACATCGTCGATTGGAGCAATGAGTGCCAACTTGTCTTCCTTACCGTTACGACGTAAATAGTCATTTAACGGGATATTCGATCGGTAATAATCTTGTAACTGTGTACTTTGTTCGCCCACTACAAAATATAAATCTGTAATACCCGCCTTAAGACAATCCTGCACTACGTAGTCCACGAGCGGCCGGTTGCCAATTGGCAGCATGCATTTTTCAATCGTCTTGGTAATTGGCAAACGGCGGGTTCCCCAGCCGGCTACCGGAATAATCGCTTTGGTGACGTTCATGAGCTTAAGTCTACAGAATTTGGCCGCCGCCGTACAGCAGAATCAGCATAGCGACTAGGCCGGCCGTAAGAATTGCGGTATACAGCCCATGGTGGCGTTTCCAGCTTTTTCGCATTGGCGCAGGCAGCTTGTCGCGGTATGCATGTGCAAGCAGGCCTACCAGAATCGTCAGCGATAGCAATGCGATCGAGCCAAGCGTGAAGGGTCCAAGCGACTGCAACCCTACGCCAAAGCGAGTAATCGGGTTCATACCTCCTTCAGTAGTAGCTAACACCTCACTGTCACTTAGGACAGGGTCTCCGATTGGCGACCCGTACATTGCCACTACGACAGTCGTCTGCTCGCCATTCAGCGTCCCTTCGGCAACGCCGAAACCGACATCTTGGTAGTCTCTGCTTAACATGTTGTTCCGGTGCTCTTCTGAATCCATCCACGCCGCTACAACACCCAGCGGTGTCTGAAAGCCTTTAGCTAAATTCTCGGCCGCGAAGTCGTACCGGTAGTTCACTTCGCGGAACCAATACCATGGTGTTGTGCCGTCTGGAGCGACGTGCGCCCAATATTGGCGTACCAGCATATCTTGGGCTTTTAGCCGCGCAGCCGTGCTGAGGTCGGTGTTCAGATTAATAAGCGGTGCGCCGTGCTGTCGGCGCACCTTATTGGTCTCATTGAGGAGCGACTGGTGTGAGAAATCAGTTGCTGGCGCCTTGACTGACCCTACCTTCGGGGTCATAGCAAGAAACTGCAGTACGAGTACGGCTGCAAGTACGAGTAGTAGGCCTAGTGGTCGGATTAAGTGGGGACGGTAACCATTTCCCTTGTGGGGTATAAACGTATGAAGCAGGCCGCGTGCGGCCTTCTTATGGATACCCCTGCTTTTATGTTTCGTCGAAGGCATGAAAATTACCGGTTATGCTATCACAAGTATAGCACTTCCAAAAAATCAGGCATTTTCAGGCTATTATTACGAACTGATAATAGAGGTCAGCCGACGCGGCACCGGCACGCCGAACGCCCAGAACGCTCCTGCAATTCCTGCGCCACTTCCCGCCCACAAGAACCAAGGCAGACCAAGTATTTGCCAGCCATTTTCGCTTGATTGAATAATGCCGCCTTCGGTCGATAATGGTTTTATAGGAACCGTGGGGGTATCTAAATTCTCATCGGTAGCCGCTCCTACATTCACGACATCGATGACCGATGTAACCGGCTTTTGCTCAACCTTATTTTCGGGTGTTTCGTCAACAGGTACAATTTCGAGCACCGGTGGGAGTTCTGCCTGCGTTATAACAGGGGCAACAAACAGTTCTTTGACGCTGAAATCTAGTAACACGTCCGGACTTGCGTTTCCTGCGGCGTCGGTCGTCTTGACCGTCGCCGTATAGTTGCCGTAGTCAAAGTCACCATCGAAGGTACAGCTCCACGTGCCATCTTCGCCTGCGGTTGCTGTGCAAATTCTATCGCCGACACTCGCGGTTACCTTGGTAGCTGCCTCTGCTAGTCCGGCAAACGAAACCGTTTGGCTGTAGGGCTCACTCGTAAATTCTACCGTAGGTGCGGCGGGTATTGTCGCGTCAACACGCAAAGTCCAGACAGCCGACCAGTCGTGACAAGCAGATGGTATGGCGGTCGAACATGACCTGACTTGCCAATAATAAACGCCTTCTGCTAAGTCCCGGGCGTCAAATTCAGCTGTGGTTAACCCATCGGCTGTTTTTATAATGCCCGTCGTGAGCTCGTTTTTAGCAGGGTCAACGGCTGGATCAGTCGCGACGCGAATGTCATAAGTGTCGTCTACATCTCCTACGCCGGTTGGTGTCCATCGCAGTATCGTTTCGGCCGGTTTAGTCTCGGCAGCAGTCGTGGACTGTGGTTCGCCTGTTTGTAGCAAAATTTGGGCTGGCTGTTGCTCCGTTAGAGGCGTCTGTTCTTCCGCCGGTGCCTGTTCGGGCCCGGCCGCTACAGAAAGAACGAGGGATTTGTTAAGCCCTAGCGAAGCGGCTGCTGTGAGGACGACCATGACGAACACTCGTGCGTATCGCCAAGCTGTTTTTCGGTGGTTGCCTCGCGCTATCCTCACCCGTCCTCGCTCTGTCACTCCATCTTTATTTCATATCGAAATGATTAGTGCTCTGCCCCTATTATACGCTAATGCTTACCTGCCTGCCCGTTTTTACGGCTTTGGGCGTCGTTCCAAGTGGTCAATCCGATCGTGGTCGAGACCGTAATAATGGGCAATTTCGTGCCATAATGTCCGCTTTATCTGCTCAAATAGGGCGGTTTCGTCGCGACTGACCATAAGAATCGGGTTTTTGAACAACGTGATTTTGTCGGGCAGCAGCCCAGGTTCGTTGCCAGTCCGGCGCGTAAGGGGCACGCCTTCGTACAAGCCAAGTAGCAAGTTGCCATGCCCGAGCTTTAGCTTTTCACGCTGCTGTTCGTCGGGTTCATCTGCCATGACGATAGCAACATTCTGCAGACCGCGTATATATTCTTGCGGCAGCTCATCCATCGCCCTTGTGATGAGCTGGTCAAACAACTCATCAGTCAGTTCTGTCATGCGGCTGCTTTCAGCATTTTGGCGACATGGTGCTCGTTAATACCGTTCACGATGTTCGTAAATCCATGCGAACGCAGGATTTGCCCGACAGTGTTCGAACGCTGCCCACTGCGGCAATAAACGATTATTTCGTCATCTTTACTTACCGCTTCCAGCTCTTTTGGCAAGTTCGGCTGCATGAATTTTTGCGGCGGTATGTTAATAGCGCCTTTGACGTGGCTAGATTCATATTCGAATGATTCCCTAGTGTCGATGATAATTCTGCTCATGTCAGAATAATATCATAATCTACTATACAATGTATAGTTTACTCTTCACTGACAAAGTTGAAGTCCGGGTCTTTACGGGCATCGTTCAGGATTTCTTCCCATTCGTCGGCCAAGCGTCCATCTAGTTGTTCCTGAAGTTCAAAATGTTCTTCTTCACGCTGCTCGGCTGAAATATCGTCGCCTAAGCCGTCTGCCATTGGGTCGACAGGAGCGAAACTGAGTTGGTGGTGGAATAATGACATGTTTTTGTTTATACCTTTATACATTCATAATAGCATAAACGGTATTAAAAGTCAATATGCCCAAACGTGTTTCAGGGCCCCTTCTCACTCATACGGAGAAGGGGCCCTTGGGGCGAAACAGGCCGGCCTGGGGGCGGCCAGTATGAAGTTGTCTTGCAGCGGCCTCCTTTCAGGCGGCGACCATGGGGTGGACGCGCATCTGGATGAGCTCGTCTACCAGCTCGGCTCTCGACGTTCCTCCGTCACGCAGGGCGATGTCCGCCAGCTGGACGGGAAGGTCGAGGAAGTGGCACTGCAGCAGGCTGCAGAGGTCTCCGAGGTACGACCGTACCTCGTCGGGGCGAAGTCGCTGGGTCAGCTTCCGGCCGTTGGCCGTTCTGACCTGTGAGATCACCTCATCGATTGCTCCTTCGCGGGTCTGTAGGGTCATGGTTCCCTCCTCGTTGTCCTCGCTCGCAAGATACGCTCTTCTTTCCTGTTCCTAGAAAAGGGCGTACCTCATGTCATGTTCAATTGTGTTTGTCTTTGACCCGAAGTATTACCTTAGGTATACGCTTATGGTTCGGGGGCGTCAATAGTTTTTCAGCTATTTCTCATTTTTCTGTGATACACAGTGTTCAACGAATGCGCGGTACACATGCACGCCGGTCGAGTCAGACTCGGGGTGCCACTGCATCCCAAAGTGGCCGCGACCAACGACCGCTTCAATAATGCCGTCGGGTGCAAGCGCCACGGCTTCGAGTCCGTCCCCTAGCCGCTCAATTGCCTGGTGATGCCGCGAGGCAACCGTTTTTACACCATCCATTGTCAAAAACTCTTTCGTAAACGTCACGTCGTGCTGGGTTGTGTCGTGACCAATGTTGTCCGGTAAATGCGTTGGAATGTCCTGCACCAATGTGCCGCCATAATGCACGTTCAGCCGCTGCATGCCGTAGCAAATACCAAGTATAGGTAGACCAGATTTGTCGCAAGCTTCTATTAAATCCATTTCCCAGACGTAGCGCGTTTTCGGCTCGTTAAAGCGGGTACTCGGCATAGGTTCGGCACCGTAAAAATGAGGTTCTATATCTTCCCCACCCGAAATTACAATGCCGTCGCACATACTGGTGATGGTTTCGAGCGACATATGATGGTTAAGAATAACTGGCACCGCACCGACCTCGGCGATATGCTTCGTGTATTCGAACCGTAGATATACGCGTTCGACGTCGCCGCCAGCCGGAATATTATTGCCCTCGTCAAAACTCGGCACAATGCCGATGATCGGCTGCTTGAGCTTCTTCATATACCTATTGTAGCTTGCTAGGCTTTGTCGAGCGAAATGACAAGTTCGCTGCCTTCGACTTTGACTGTCGTCATGAACGGCAAGTCACCTTCGACCATTTGCGTGGTTAGTGTTTCGTCCATGATAGTGTTTTCGTGTTCGTTTATGGCGTCTACTAGCTCGTTGTCCTCGGAACTGAGTGACAATGCTATTCGGTCGTCGACGTTTAGACCGGCGGCCTTTCGGGCCGACTGGACGTGACGGATGACTTCGCGCATAAGGCCTTCGCGCTTGAGTTCGGGTGTCAGTTCTGGATCAATTCCGGCCGGTACATCACTATTTGGATTGACGAAAACAATCTCTTTAGCGTTAAGCTCTTCAAGGACTATGTCTTCGTAAAACTTGGTTCTGAGTGGATCTTGCCCTCCTTTTGTATCAAAAAGTACCAATTTTGAAACTGGTTGTCGTACTTTAATTCCATAGCCAGCACGTTGAGCAAGACCGCCATTAATTATTGCTCGAACATGCACCATGTCATTTATTACAGGTTGATTGACCGAGCCTGCAGGCATCCAATCTTTTAGATGAATTGACTCTTCATCGCCGGTCAGGTTTTGGTAGAGCTCTTCCGCTAAGAACGGCGTGAACGGTGCAAGTACGTATGCAAGGCGAACCAATACGTAATGTAGCGTGCGGTACGCCATGTCCTTGTCGCCGTCGTCTTCAGACTTCCAGAAGCGGCGGCGCGAGCGGCGCACGTACCAGTTTGACGCGTCGTCAAGGAACGGCAGGATCGGGTCGAGCGCGTTCGGAATATCGTATTTGTCCATGTGAGCTTCGACTTCGCCAACGAGCTGGTGAACGCGACTTATAATCCAGATGTCCAGTGGGTTAGTGGCGTCCTCTAATGGGTCTTTCAGTTCCCCGTCGAATTCCCAGCCGTCGACTTCGGCATACATGGTAAAGAAGTCGTACATGTTCCAAATCATGCCGAGTTTTCGGGCGACGTCGCCTACCTCTTTGTCCTGCAGTGCAAAGTCTTCACCGTTTAGGAGCGGACTTGAAAGCAGTAAGAAGCGGAGCGAGTCAGCCGAGAACTTGTCCATCAGTTCGTTCGGGTCGGTGTAATTGCCGTAGCTTTTACTCATCTTGCGGCCATCATTGCCGGCAACGTTACCGGTGACGATGACATTCTTGAACGAGTTTTCACCGAACAATGCCACACTCATGGCGTGCATGTAGTAGAACCAAGCGCGGACTTGGCCGATGTATTCGACGATGAAGTCGCCCGGGAAGTTTTCTTCGAACTTTTCTTTATTTTCGAATGGGTAATGGAACTGCGCGAACGGCATACTTCCAGCCTCGAACCAGCTGTCCATGACTTTGTCGATTCGAGTGTATTCTTCGCCGTCGATCGTGAATTTTACGTCGTCGATCCATGGGCGGTGGTAATCGTCGAGTTCGACACCTGACAGTTCCTTTAGTTCGGCGTAGCTACCGACAACACGCGTTTTGCCGCTTTCACTCTTCCATACCGGCATGGCGGTCGCCCAAAAGCGGTCACGGCTGATATTCCAGTCCGGTGCTTGTTCGACGGTTTTTGCGAACCGGCCGTTTTTGACATGTGCTGGGAACCAGTTAATCGGTTGGTTCTTTTCGAGCATTTTTTCGCGCTGGCCATCGATGTCCATGAACCAGCTTGGGTGAGCGCGGTACATAAGTTTAGTACCGCAACGGTGACAGTGCGGGTAGCTGTGCGTAATGTAGTCGATCTTCCAGACCACGCCGCGCTCTTTTAGGTCTTTTGCGATCTGTTTGTTGATTTCCCAAACGTTATGACCTTTCCAGTCGCCTTCGGTAAAGAACCCGTTCTCGTCAATAACGTGAACAGCTGGGAACTTTTCTTTTTTCGCGAGCTCAAAGTCTTCTTCACCGTAGGTTGGCGCCAGGTGCACGATGCCGGTTCCGGCCTCGGTTTCAACATAGTCGGCATGCCAAACTTTATGCGCGTTCTTACCGCGGTCGGCGAAAAGTGGTTCGTATGACAGACCAACCAACTCACTTCCCTTGAACGACTTCCCGACTTTGTAATCGAGCGGCTGATGTTTTTCGTCGGTGAACGTTTTTTCGACCAACGGCTTGGCAACGACGTACGTTTCGCCGTCAAGCTCGACTTCAACGTAGGTTACACCCTGGTTAACGGCAAGAGCCGTATTGGCTGGTAGCGTCCATGGCGTCGTGGTCCAGGCGAGCAGATTGCGACCATCTTCTAGTTTGAACTTCACGAATACGCTCGGCTCGGTCACATCCTGGTACGCGCCGGCGTCCATGGTAACTTCGGCTTTCGAAAGCGGCGTTCCGTCGAGCGTACAGTACATAAGTACTTTTTCGCCTTCGTAAATCTTGCCTTTTTCGTATAATGTCTTGAACGCCCACCAAATAGATTCCATGTAGTCCTTGTCCATGGTCTTGTAGGCGCCCTTGAAATCGACCCAGCGGCCGATACGGTCAACGACATCTTCCCAGGCGCTCGACGTTTCAAGCATGTTGGCGCGGGTAGCGTTGATGTACTTTTCAATGCCGTATTCCAGCACTTCTTGGCGCGAATGAATACCAAGCTTCTTTTCGGTGTAGCGTTCTGCTGGTAAGCCATGCGCGTCCCAACCCCACAAACGTTCGACGCGCTTGCCCTTCATGGTTTGGTAACGTGGCACGGCGTCTTTGACGATGGAGCTAAGCAGGGTTCCGTGGTGCGGCACGCCACTAATGAACGGCGGTCCGTCGTAAAATACGTATGAGTTGTCTTTCGGGCGGTTTTCGACCGACTTTTCGAACGTGCGATCGGCCTTCCAGCGCTGCACCCAGTCCTTTTCGTATTCAATTGCCCTACGGCGTGTTCCGGATTTAAACTTCATCTTCATTCTCCTCTGTCACACCGAATTCACGTAACACAACGTCAGGGTCTTCACCCATCTCAAGTAACATACCGTATACGTAACCAAGCGCCTCTTCTTCGTCCATATCCAGGATGAATTCTTTATCTTCGGGCAAGTACTGCTCGACGACACTCGCGAAGGCGCGGGCTCGTTCCAGTTCAGGATCGGATGGTGGATGATATTGTTCGGTCATTTTTTCTCCAATTAAAAATCCCTTCTTTGACACCGGATCCCATTGCGGGAGGTACCATCCGGTTTCTAAGAAGAGAATCTTAGCACTTATTTGATCGCTTTGTCGCAGCGTGCGCGGCGGGGTCTACTGTGCCTTATGGCGGTTCTTCCCGCTCCGCATTCAAATGAATTCGAGGTTGATAGCCTCTCAGCGGATTATTTAAATTGTACCCCTATACTGCGCGAGATTCAATATCACTCTGGGTTGGGTGGAAGCGGCACGAATTTGCTCGTACGTTTTTTGTAAGCGTCCCAGCCCGGTTTGGATTCGAATGATTTTTCCGTAAGCGGCACGCCTGACACGAAAAGGAGTAGGTACATAATAAGTACCGGCGCAATAACGGCTATCCAACCGTACGGCGTCGAAAGAGCGATGATAAAAATACCGAGCCACATGGTCGCTTCACCGAAGTAGTTTGGGTGACGGGTGTACTTCCATAACCCTTCGGTCATAAGCTTCCCTTTGTTCTTAGGATTGGCCAAAAAACGCTTCAACTGCAAGTCGCCGACTAATTCGAATAAAAATCCGATAAGCCAAATTGCTAGACCGCTATATGCGAACGTATCGAGCGGTGTCGGAAGCGACGTGTTGATGTGAATGACAGCGATAGAGATGACCGTTGCAAGCACTCCTTGTAGGACAAAGATACGAAGATACGTGTTAAGCGCCAGGTTTCCTTTCCATTTGCGGCGAAGTACGACGTAGCGCTTGTCTTCCGAATGGCTCCTAATGCGCCCCCACATGGCGTAGCTTAACCGAGCAGCCCACACTATGACCAATCCCGTCACGAGCGTTTGCACGTTCAAACCGATCGGTACGTCATAGCTGTTCATTAGGAAGCTTGAGACCGCGGCCACGACAAAGGCTGGGCCCCAAGCGATGTCAACGATATCGGTGCGCCTAAGCTTCCACGATGCGATGAACGCGATTGTCATAAAAACCAGTACGTAGGCGAACATCCATGTCATAACTAGTGCTATCCGCTGCAAAAACCCTGTAACGATGAGTGTCGTGATTGCTGCCGACAAATACCATGCTAAAAATATTGTCAGCACGGCAGTCTGGTTACTTACTTTTGAAAGTTTAGACAAAAATGCCATCACCGTACTTTACCAATATCGCCACTATTAGCGCCGCGATGAGGCCGAACATGACAAGCTTGTCATAGTCTTTTTCAATGTAGGTGTGTAGCTTTGATTGTAGTTTTTTAGGTAAGTACAGGTTGTTTTCACGGATGTTATAGCGCGTCATCGCGAACCACACCAAAATGGTCGTCAAAGTGACCAGCAGGCACCACGGACATAGCGCCTGAATGACGAAGAAACTGATTCCAAATAGAAGCAGTGCGTAAAGCAGTCCAATTGTATACCCGATTTCGGCGACGTACAGAAACTTTCGTGGGAAACGAACGCCCGCAAGGCCAGCGATTGCTACTGTAATTACGACAGGTTCAGCCATCATGCCGAAGAAACTGTTTGGAAACCCGAACATCGACGCGGTTGGATGGTTCGCGACCGTCGCGCAGTTCAACACGATATTCACACTGCACGACAGCGCTGCGTCAGGGTTCTTAGCAAGTTGGATCGCCTCTTGGCTGAGAACGAATGACGCCATCAGGCTGAGTATTGACCCGATAAGCATGCTGGTAAAAATCCAGCGGTTATCGCGTAATTTTTTGTCTTCGTGCCGGAAAAAGTCGATAAATCGTTTCATATTATGTATAGTAACTTAGCTCAGAAATAGTTGGTAGTGGGAGACCGCGCCAATTATTCTGTAATTGGCCGTCGTCAGATAGTGCTATAACACTGGGGTATTCGACAATATCATACACGCGGCATAGTTCGCCGCCTTCGGAACTGTCGGGGTCCATGGTTTCAAGTTCATGGCCAGTCTGTCTCGAGAAATCTCGCAGATAATCCTCGACCGCACGTGCGTGGTCACTTTCTGGTCTGTAAATAATAATGGCTTTCATTATTTTTTCTTCTGGCGTTTTGCCAGTATTTCAACAAAGTCGTCGAGTGTCTTGAAGTCATGGAACACGCTTGCGAACCGTACGTAGGCAACTTGGTTGCGCTCTTCGAGCTTGTCGAGCACCATGGCACCAATTTGCTTTGAAAAGACTTCGCTATCGCCAATGTTGTAGATCGCGTCTTCAACGTCGGTTACGATTTCTTCGACTTCGACTTCACTCGAAAAGAATTTTCCAACGGACTGTTTAATAGCACTAGCTAGCTTATCGCGGTCAAATAGTTCTCGCGAACCGTCCTTCTTGATGACGGCAAGGTTCGGCTTTTCAATCCGTTCGTAGGTGGTAAACCGACGGCCATCGGGTGCTTCGCGGCGGCGGCGGATGGTTTTACCATCGCCAACCTCACGCGACTCTAAGACGCGGCTATCACCGATGTTTAGCGGGGCTGGCATAGGTTACGAGCCTCCTATTCCTTATCGTTGTTCTTCTTTTTGCGACGCCGCAGGAAGGCCGGCGTATCGTCTTCGTCTTCTTCTGGTTGATTCCAGATGTCAGTTGCTGGCGTGTCGTCAGCGAACGATGCCGCTGGGTCTTCTTTGTCGAGTTCCAAATTGACTGATTCGACCATTTTTTCATCGACTTCGCCCTCGCCACCAGGTTTGGCGCTTGAAGGGTTCGGCATGCTCATATTGGCGGCCTGCTCTTCAAAGTAGGCGCTATCGAAGCCGGTCGCGATGACCGTAATGATTAATTCGTCTTCCAGTTCAGGCTTCAAAGTGGCACCAAAGATAATATTGGCGTCCGGTGAAACGGCCGAAGTAATAATTTCGGCTGCTTCCTGGATCTCACTCATGCTCATGTCGTAACCACCGGTGACATTGAACAGTACACCCTTGGCGCCGTCGATACTGACTTCAATAAGCGGGCTTTCGATTGCTTGCTGGGCAGCCTGCGAAGCGCGGTCATCACCACTGGCGCGACCAATACCCATAAGGGCGCTGCCGGCGTTACTCATAATCGCTTTGACGTCGGCAAAGTCCAGGTTAATCAGGCCGTGTTCGGTAATCAGTTCCGAAATGCCCTGTACGCCTTGGCGCAAGACGTCGTCAGCAATTTTGAACGTTTCAAGTAGTGGGGTGCGGCGATCAATCGTCTGAAGAAGGCGGTCATTCGGGATCGTAATCATGGTGTCGACCTGGCGGCCAAGCTGCGCGACAGCCCAATCGGCGTTCACGCGGCGCTTTTCACCTTCGAAGCTGAATGGTTTGGTTGCAACACCAACAACTAGTATGCCCAGTTCACGGGCAACTTCGGCAACGATGTGACCGGCGCCTGAACCCGTTCCACCACCGGCACCGATAGTAACGAATACCATGTCAGCACCTTCAAGTGCGCCCTTAATGTCTTCGCGTGATTCCTGTGCAGCCTGTTCACCGACGGCAGGATCAGCTCCGGCGCCAAGTCCACCGGTAGCATCTTTACCAAGATGTATCTTTACGTCCGCTTTCGAGTTGTGAAGGGCCTGTGCGTCTGTGTTCATAGCGATGAACTGTACGCCCTGAAGCCCTGCGTCCTTCATGCGGTTAACGGCTGACCCGCCGGCACCACCGACACCCACTACCTTTATGCTGGCAAATGTCTGTATTTCGCTTGGTTTGACTTCAGGCATTAATCACTACCCACTTTCCTACTGAAAATCTTTCATTTTCCCTATTCAAAATGTTTGCTCATTCCAAGTATATCACCCTTGAACAAGAATATTAAACCTTGAATCGGCCAAGGAATTTTCGAGCGCCATTGCTCGCTTTTTTCAGGGAATCTTTGGCGGCCTTTGAACCGCGACCAGCCGAATGAGCACCATTTTTACCCCTGTTATCAGAAATATTCCCACCATCTACGAGCATAAGTCCGCAAGCGACTGCATACTCGGGTTGTTCAATGTTTTCGACTGCCCCTCCTAGCCCCGCAGCATGACCGACACGGGCGGCAAGGCCAAGTTTTTCTTTGGCGAAATCGGCGATTTTTTTCATGTTAGCGCCGCCGCCAATGAGCACGACGCCGCTTGGCAGCTGTCCGGCACGGCCGGCTTTTTTCAGCTCGCCCTGTACTGCTTCAAAAATTTCTTCAAGCCTTGCTTCGACGATCTCGTCGATATCCGCCGTACTGAACGTATGGATTTCTTCGCCGTCTTTGATACTGATACCTTCGACAGAGCCTCGGCCGGTAGCGATAGCATGGCCGACTTTTACCTTTTCAGCGACTTCGGGGTCAGTCTTGAGGCCGATTGCGAGGTCGTTCGTAATGTTCGCGCCGCCGGCTGGTACGACGCCAACGTATTGTAAGTCACCCTCTTCAAACACTGCGACCCCAGTAGTTGTGGCGCCCATATCAATCACGGCGACACCATTCTCAATCTGCTGTTCTTTAAGTACCGCCTTAGCACCAGCCAGTACGCTTGGTATGATAGTGTGCGCGTCTACCTTGGCCATTTCAGCCGTTTTTTGCAGGTTATGCAGGTGCGGCGCAAGCGCCGATACTACGTTGGCACGGATTTCAAGCCGGGTTCCGGTCATACCGAGCGGGTCCTTAATATTATCTTGTCCATCCAGACGGTAGCTATGCGGCACGACCTCAAGGATTTCGCGGTTGGCCGGAACTTTTCCAACGGTCGCAACGTCTTCGATCCTAAGCAGGTCGTCACGGTTGACCTCGTGATCCATAGCGCCCACTGCTATCATGCCGTCGGCTTTGACACTGACGATGTGCGAACCATTGATACTGATGGTCGCGTAGTCTACCTGATAGCCGCTCATCCGCTCGGCTTCACCTAGAGCGGTGTCGATTGCCGCTGCCGGACCGCTAAGATTGGCCACGACACCCTTTCGCATGCCGGCGTTCGGCGCTGAGCCGACACCGACGATGGTCGGGTTTCCACCTTCGCCATCGATATGTCCCACGACGCACCGGATGGTAGACGTACCGATGTCAATCCCTACGGCATATCGAGAGTTTTCTTGCATAAGCTTGATTGTAGCATTGGTGCCAAAAACTATAAAGTAGTTAGAATTTCGGCGCCTGTTTCGGTAATAAGTACCGTATGTTCAAAGTGTGCTGCCATGCTTCCGTCACGGCTGGCATATGTCCAGTCATCGTCGAGCGGCCCCTTAACGCGTCCATCGCCTAGCGTTGCCATCGGTTCAATCGCGATCGTATCACCAGCTTTTAGTGCAGGCCCTGTGCCTGCTACTCCGTAGTTCGGCACCTCTGGTGGCATGTGCATGCTCGTACCGACGCCATGCCCAACGAGCTCTTTCACGATTCCAAGGTTGGCGTCTGCCAGCACTTTTTCAACTGCTGCCGAGATATCACCAATATGCGTTCCTTCGCCCTTGATCGCGTCGATACCGGCATACAGACTTCGCTCGGTATTCTTAAGCAGGTGCTTAACCGCTCCGCTTGGCTCGTCGCCAATCACGGTAGTGAATGCCGAGTCGGTCTTCATGCCTTTATACGTAATAACCAGGTCGAATCCAACAATATCACCAGCCTTGAACGGCTCGTCGGTTGGTACGCCGTGCACGATAGCGTCGTTAACGCTAATACAAATGGCTGCCGGAAAGCCAACCTCGGCAGTTTTATACGTTGCCTCCGCGCCAAGACGCTTTATTTCGTTATCAACCCACGCATCGGCATCAATACCAGTCATACCAGGTTTCAGTTGTTTGCGTAGGCCGTCAAAAATAGTCGCCAGTATCCGACCGCCGTCGCGCATTGCCTGGATCTGGTCAGGACTTTTTTTTGGTTGTGTCACTGAGACCCTATTCCGCTTGCTTCTATCTCTGCCTGAATCTTGTCGTGGACTTCGCCTACCGTACCGGTGCCATCGATATGGACGATCTTGATATGCTGCTCGGCGAAAAGCCCGAGAACCGGATACATCTTTTGTCGGTAAATCGCCATACGCTTAGCAATGGTTTCGGGCGTGTCTTCCATGCGACCTCGCAGTTCGAGCCGCTTCATAATCTCCGATTCCGGAACTTCAAGTACGATCACAAGGTCTATCCTGTCATCGTTCATATCCATGTATTTCGACAGCCACTCCGCCTGGGCTTTGGTACGTGGAAACCCGTCAACGATAACGTTCGAGAAGCCTTCGTCTTTGGCTTCTTGAATCGCTTTATGAAAGACGTCGTACGTCACTCCGTCGCTGACCAAGTCACCTGATTTCAGTATTTGTATGATTGCTGGGTCGTTGCTGTCACGCAGTAGCTGTCCAGTCGAAAGCCAGTCCCAGTCATGCCTGGCGGCGATCATTTGACCCTGCACACTTTTTCCGGCGCCGGTCGGTCCAAAGAATATAATCATATGCCTCTTATTGTATCAGTTTGACAGTTTGCTCTTTACGATTGTCGCCACGGTGGCGCCGTCGGCCGTGTTGCCTACTTTATCTTTAACGGCTTTAATAACCATGCCCATCGACTGCATGCCCGTCGCGCCCATTTCGTCAATCGTAGCCGTGACGATGTCGGTAATTTCAGCTTCGCTCAGTTGTTTCGGAAGGTAGGTTTCAAGAACGGCAATCTCTTCTTTTTCGGTCGCGGCGAGTTCCGGCCGGCCGTTCTCTTCATATAGCCGTATACTTTCCTGGCGTTTTTTGACTTCCTTCGCGACGATCTTTTCAATCTCGTCGTCCGGCAGGCCAGTGTCGCGCTTGCCTAAAGCGACTTCTTCGTTCAATATTGCCGCCTTTAGGCCGCGCAATACATCCCCTTTAAAACGATCGCCGCTTAACAAAGCGGCTTTCAAATCGTTTTGGATTGTTTCAGCAAGAGCCAACTAGCGAACTCCTAGGCGCATTTTGGCCATCTTGTCAGCCTTGCGGGCTTTTCGGATGATTGCCTTGTTGCGTCGTTCAGTTTTGCTAATAGGCTTGCTGAACCGCATGCTTGCCTTGGCTGTGCTCAACACACCACTCTGCAATACCTTGCGGTTAAAGCGGCGAATAACGTTTTCGTTAGCTTCGCGCTCATCTTTACGTGTTACTTGTACCATATAGACCCTATGGTAACAGATTGAATGCGGCTTATCAACACCTTGGCGAGGCGTGGTGACTTTTAACTCGAAAGTATTGTATAATCACCGTAACTTAACCATAAGGAGAATCCACTGTGAATCCCGACCAAAACCAGCCACAAAACGATGAACCGAACGTCACACCGGCGGCGCCCTCTGAATCGAACGACACAACACCTGCCGCGCCTTCAACCGATGTTCCAACAAACGACAACCCGTTTAATTCACCTGCGCCGGCGGCCGATCCTGCTCCGCAACCAGAACCAGCGGCTCCTGCGCCTGTCCAGCCCATGGCTGCGTCAACACCACAAGCAAGCACCTCAAAAGGCCTTGCTATCGCTTCGTTAATACTAGGTATCGTCGGCTTTTTGACCGGCTTTTTCGGAATTGGCGTCCTGCTTGGCTTGGTCGCAATCGTACTGGGCGTCATCTCGCTCGTGAAACATCACGGCGGCAAAGGTATGGCCATCGCCGGCTTGATTCTTGGTGCTGTCGCCGTGGTGTTCGGGGGCATAGTCTTCCTGATTTCGCTGACCGCATATGAAGGCATCCAACAAAGGGCGCTCGACAGCCTTTGCACCTCTGATCCGTCAAACGTCCGTTGCAGCAATCGTTAATCAGATTCAATGATCAGGTGGAGTAGCCGACCTTCGACACTCCGCCGCCCCATCCATTCGTTAATATCGGGCTGATACCAGGCCGATATTTTCGTTCCTGGTTCAATAAAGAATTCTTTGGGTGCATTGAACGCCAGGAGTTGTAAGACCGTTCCATCTTGAGCCCGAGTCTCAAGTTTTAGATGCTGTGAATCCGTTCCCATTTTTCTGACATACGAAACCTCAAGACTCTCACTTTGTAACACCGGTTGAGCGTTGCCGTTACCGAATGGCTCTAACGTTTCAAGCATACTTACCAGGTCTTCAGTCACATAAATAAATTCGGCAATTACATCGGCTTTTGGCAGCAACAAATCTGATTGATTTTTGAGTTTTTGATCGCGGTAATGCTTATTCACCTGTTCTCTAAATGCCTGAATATTCTTGGTTGGTAGCGTTACTCCGGCCGCTAATTTATGCCCCCCGCCTTTCGTGACGATATCGCTCGCGCTTTTAATGGCTTCAGCCGCGCTAAAGTCGCCATAACTTCGTGCCGACCCCTTTGCCTCCTCGCCTATTTCCTGCAATACAAAGGTCGGTTTTTTAAACTTTTCAAGCAGTTTTGCAGCGACGATTCCAACAATCCCATGATTCCAATTTGGGGCACTTACAACTAGTACATCGTCCTGTTTATATTGTTCTGCCTGCTGTACCGCTTCCTTATAAATCTGGTCTTGCTCCGCACGCCTGGCCGAGTTCAAAGCATCGAGTTCCTGCGCTTTTTCAAAAGCTACCATCGGGTCGATCGCCGTCAGCATATCAAGCGCAATCTGTGCCGTTTCAAGCCGACCGGCAGCATTCATACGTGGCCCTAGCGCGAAGCCGAGACTACGTGAATTCACCTTGTGCGGTTCAACACGCGCTACCGACATAAGTGCTTTTAGCCCTGGCCGCCGTGTTCGCGCCAGTACCTTCAGCCCCCAAAACACATTCGCCCGGTTTTCATCGACCAACGTCACAACGTCACACACCGTACCAAGCGCAACCAAATCAAGCAGCCACTTCTCTTGGCCCGCTGGAAGTCCATTGAGCTGCGTTTGAAGCGCCTGTACCAATTTAAACGCCACGCCTACTCCGGCCAGGTCGATGAACGGATAGGTATGGTCGGTGCGCTTAGGGTTGATAACAGCAACCGCAGGCGGCTGCTCGTCGGCAACATTGTGGTGATCCGTCACGATAATATTGACACCTAGTTCATTCGCGCGAGCAATCGGCTCAAAGCTCAGGCTGCCACAGTCAACGGTTACGATAAGTGTTGCACCGGTGGCAGCAATCCGTTCTATCGCATCCACTGTCAGCCCGTAGCCTTCTACGAACCGATTAGGAATAAACGCCTTGACATGCTCGAATCCGAATGACGAGAACGCGTCCAGCAGCACTGCAGTCGCAGTCAGCCCGTCAATATCGTAATCACCATAAATCGTAATATGTTCTTGTTTTTTACGAGCAATATTTAGACGATCAACCGCAGCCTTCATGTCTGGCAGCAGGAATGGGTCATGCTTTGCGTCATAGCTCGGGTTCAAAAACGCATCGCGCTCTGCCTGGGTTTTTAACCCACGCGCGATTAAGATTTTCTCAAATAATGCATGAGCATCCATGCACTTATCTTCTCATACTTGTTTTGGCTAGACCGGAGAGATATCCGTAGAAGCGCGCTTCGTGCGAGCCGTCTGGTGCTGCTGGCTTTTAATGACGATGCTTTGGAGTTCCTTGAAAATCGGGAACTGCTTGTTGGTCGAGTAAATCTTGGTGTTACCCTGCTTTTCGCTGGTCAGGAAGCCAACTTTTTCAAGCCGCTTCAGTTCGCGCTGAATGTTCCCCGGGTCTTCTTTTATCAGCTTGGCGAGGCCGCGAACATGGGTATGGAAATCAGGATACTTAGCGTAAACCACTACGATTTTTCGGCGCACTCGACTAGTAATAAAAACGTCTAACATACTCTCCTGCCACAGCTATTTAATTAGAATTTGTTGGGTTTAGTACTTACTATCGTAGCACAATCTTACAACGATGCTCAAGTCATAGTCGATAAAATGTGCAAATTCTTACAAAGCCAAACTAAAAGCGAAGTGCAACCCTATTTGTTCCTGCCAGGAGCAAAGAACAAATAGGCGTGAAGCGGTTTGGCGTGGAAGAATTTGCACATTTTATTGCCAATTCAACACGATCTGGTTGATCTTGGCGATCGTATCCTCATGAGAGGGTACCGTGTTGTCGGTGTAGTAGTGGTTCGTTCCCATGTAATTTTCTTTCACGTCCAGAATGTGAATCTCGTCGGCTGCAATGTGCAATTTATCGACCGCCGGCACCGACGCTACTGGTGTCGCTACGACGATACGCTGCGTACGAATGGGCTTTAAAAAGTCCATAGCAACATCAATCGACGCACCGTTATCTATACCGTCAGCTACCAAAATAACTGTTCGGTCCAAGAGTAGACTTTTATCAATCAGACCGCCGTCACCCAGTAACCGGTTAATTTCTTGAAACGCTTCGCGCTTTTTTTCGTCAAGATACCCATGGAACTCAGATGTATATTCTTCAATTTCACCAACCGAAAACATGCCGTTATAGGTAAAGGCGCCGCTTTCCGATACGCCGCCAAAACTCATGGACTCCCCGGGAACTTCAATGTCTTCAATAAGAAGCATTGTCAGTACACAGTGCAGCGCGGCCGCGATTTGCTCACCCACCAATACGGCACCGTCCGACAACGCCACTACGGCGCAGTTTTCGTACCGATACTTTTCGAGTAGGCGCGCTGCCAGTTTTGCACCGGCGTCTGCCCGCGATTCAAAATACATATGTTTAGTGTAACAAATATCTCTAGTGACACATGCCCTATAATCAACGTATGAAGTATTATGAGGTTGCGCCTACCCAAATCGTTCGCAGTGGTGCCGACTCGTTTACCTATTCTTCAGAGCAGACGCTTGCTATTGGGCAGCTAGTGCGTATAAGTGTCGGTAAAAAACTAATGAACGGTATGGTCATGCGAGCTGTAGCCAAAGTCCCGTCGTATGCCGTGAAGCCTATCGAACAAATCCTCGAAGCACGTCCAGTTCCCGAAGAATATGTACGGTTGAGCGAGTGGCTCAGTCAGTATTACATGACGCCTCTAGCCGTCGTACTTCAAACATTGTTGCCCAGCGGACTACACAAAAATCGGCGAAACAAAGACATTTCTTCATCTGTAAAAATTCCTAAACGAACACATTTTTTGCTCAATCCTGATCAACAGTCGGCTCTACGAGCAATCAACAACGCCAGCGCGGGTACTGCCATCCTTCATGGTATTACGGGGTCCGGAAAAACCGCGGTGTACGTAGAGCTCGTCAAACAGACACTGGCAACCGGCAAGTCTGCCATTGTTCTTGTACCCGAAATTGCGCTAACCTCCCAGGTGGTTGCTGAGTTTTCGTCGCATTTCGAGCATGTCGTTCTTACCCACTCACGCCAAACAGAAGCTGAGCGACATTCGGTCTGGCGCTCGGTACTTACGGCCGACGCCCCTCAAGTCATCATTGGACCGCGCTCCGCCTTGTTTCTTCCCGTGCGGTCATTAGGACTAGTTGTTATCGACGAAGCGCACGAACCAAGCTACAAACAGGAGCAATCGCCACGCTACCATGCACTACGAGCTGCCCACTTTTTGACCGAACAATCCAAAGCAAAGCTTATACTGGGCAGCGCGACACCAACGGTTGTCGATTACTACTTAGCAGAGTCTACTGGCCGGCCCATCGTCACTATGGAGCACCTTGCTATAAAGAATGCACACAAACCAAGTGTTCAGCTTATCGACATGACCAAGCGAACACATTTCAAGCGCCACCGTTTTTTGTCCGACGCCGTTCTTTCACAAATCGAACAGGATACCGGTTCAGGCAAGCAAGTACTAGTATTCCATAACCGCCGCGGCAGTGCTCCGACCACGCTGTGCGAGAACTGTGGCTGGCAGGCCGGATGTCCGAACTGTTTCGTACCACTAACCCTCCACGGCGATGCGCATGAGCTACGCTGCCATATCTGCAACTTTACGTCGAACGTGCCAACCAGCTGCCCGCAGTGCAGTCATGCCAGCATCATCCATAAAGGTATCGGCACCAAACTAATTGAAAGTGAACTAAAAAAGTTGTTCCCCAAACTAAGCGTCGCCCGTTTCGACGGTGATACGGCTGGTGACCAAACCGTCGAGCAGCGTTATAAAGAGCTTCACGATGGCTCAATCGATATCATCATCGGTACACAGATTATCGCCAAGGGCCTTGACCTTCCAAAGCTTCACACCGTCGCAGTCGTCCAGGCAGACGCCGGTCTTAGCCTTCCGGACTACGGTGCGGCTGAACGTACATTCCAGTTGCTTGCCCAGGTAATTGGACGTGTTGGGCGACGCCCTCACGATACCAATGTTATCGTTCAAAGTTACCAGCCGACTCATCCGGTCATTACACTCGGACTCAAGCAAGACTACGCCGGTTTCTATGAACTTGCCGTCGAGCAGCGCCGCCGAAGTCATTTTCCGCCGTTTACTCACTTATTGAAGCTTCAGTGCGCCTACAAGACCGAAGCGGCGGCAATCCGAAACGCCAAGGACCTCGCAGACCAATTAAGGCGTACTCTTCCGCCGGATGTGCAAATATTAGGCCCAACACCGGCGTTCTACGAACGTGCTGGCGGCCATTACCGTTGGCAGCTTGTGCTGAAGTCGCCAAAACGTGCCTACTTACAGATGGCAGTCAGTCAGTTACCGCCCGCCAAATGGCAGTTCGAACTCGACCCCATCAGTCTTCTCTAATCTGTTACAATGGTCATAATGAAAAAAGAAGCCATTATTACGTTGCCGAACGAGCACCTACGTACCAAGTCCGCCCGCGTAAAAGTACCAGACGACTCTACTAAGCAGCTCATCGATGACATGACCTCGGCCGCGCTCGACTGGGAAGATTCCCGCCCGCACGAAATCTCGGCTGCACTGGCTGCCGTTCAGATTGACCGGTTGGAGCGCGTCGTTATTGTCCGAAGCAGTTTTGAAGACAAGGCCGACCGTGAATTCACGGTGCTCATCAACCCGGAAATCGTTAAATATGAAGGTGAAGTCATTAGCGACTTCGAAGGCTGCCTGAGCGTCAAAAACGTCTACGGCCGCGTTCCGCGCCACACCAAAATCCGCGTCAAAGCACTCGACCAAGATGGCAACGAAGTCCGTTTTCGCGCCGAAGGCTTTTTAGCGCGCGTCGTCCAACACGAAGTCGACCATACTAACGGTATCGTTTTCATTGACCATATCAAAGACCAGCCCGATACCTTCTTTAAGCTCGATGACAACGGCGAACTCCAACCGCTAAATTACGAGGAGCACATAAAAGACGATGCCTCACTCTGGTCGTAAACTGGTTTTCTTTGGCAACGAGCGACTTGTCAGCGGGCTCGACCATACCGAAACACCCGTACTACAGGCGCTAATCGACGCCGGGTACGATGTAAAAGCGGTGGTTTCCAACGACTCCGGCACACGCACCCGTAAACCGCGACCGCTCGAAGTCGCCGAACTGGCTAAGAAACATAACATCCCTGTTCACCTTCCTGAACGGCCACTAGACATTTACGACGAGCTCAAGGCCTACGACGCCGACGCTGCCGTGCTGGTTGCGTACGGCCGTATCGTGCCACAAAAACTTATAGACCTATTTCCATTCGGTATCATTAACATCCACCCGTCACTTCTGCCTAAATATCGTGGTCCGAGTCCTATCGAATCCGCCATCGCGAACGGCGACGAGTCCACTGGCGTGTCGATCATGAGCCTGACGGACAAAATGGATGCCGGGCCAGTCTACCACCAAATAGAGTTCAATCTACCTAAGTATGAAACTGCTCCCCACCTTAGCCAAAAATTAGCTAGCCTTGCTGCCACCGAGCTTATAGCAGCTCTTCCGAACATACTCGACGGATCACTAAAGCCTACCCCGCAAGATGAATCCAAAGCCACGTATTGCCAGCTCATTTCCAAGCCCGATGCCGTGCTTGACCCTGCTGTCCAAACGGCGGAACAGGCCGAACGGCTGGTTCGGGCCTATAAGGCATACCCAAGGGCACGAGTTACGTTTCAAAACCATAACCTCATCATCCTTCAGGCCCATCTTTCAACAAAGCAAAAAACACCGCTTGATATCCCATTTACAGAGGGGATTTTATCTGTCGATGAACTCATCGCACCAAGCGGAAAAACCATGGCCGCCGACGCATTCATAAAAGGCTATCTAAATTAAAAATCCGCCGATTTGGCGGATTTTTCACTATCTAGATGGGAACTGCGGCACATCGCCTGGCGTACCAGACGGCTGTGCACCGCTGTTTTGCGGTGGCAATGGCATATCTTCCGGTTGGGCTGGTGGTGTCACCGGCTGCTGTGGCTGTGGTTCTGACTGCGCCTGACCACCCATACCTCCAAGAATTGCGTCGCGGTTGCTGATAATTTCGTTCTTTAGCTCGTCCAGTACCTGCGCCACGACATCACGGTAATCCGGTCGGTTGACTTCAAGCCACTTGGTTGCCGTGAATTCCGCCACTAGCCGCGGGTCATTTGCTTCAAGTCCGGTCGCCTGCTGCAATTTACCAAACGCTTCCTCGGACTGATAGTTCGGCGCATGCTCAGCAAGCCACGCCTGGACCTTTTCCTGGTCGCGGTCAATGATCTTTTCAAATTCCTCTAATTGGGCGTCTGACAGCCCATCCGACAGCCGCGTCCCGACACGAAGTTCGAGTTCGCTATAAATATGCTGCAGGAACGGTTTCTTTTGTTCTTCAGGCAGGCTGTCGAGGCCGATATCCTTCAGAAATTGCTCATCCAGTCGAAACATAAACGGTCCTTTATCTAACGTCGTTTACCCTATTGTACCTCAACGACGCAAGGAATGAGAATACTTATAGCTTGACGCCGTTGTGCTGGGCCGCCTGGGCAATAATGTTCAGGTCATGGTCCGTCAAACGCATTGAACGATCCCAGCCCCAACGACCATCATCCATGGTGTATGTCTTACCCTCTTCGTGCAGCTTCTCACCGGCATCTTGCCAGATTGATTCCCACTTATTTTCAGGAATGCCCATTTCTTTCAACGTCTGGAAGCCACCCTCGCCAGGTTCAACGAAACGGGCTTCTTGACTGAAGTCTGACCAATCCGGACCGATGTTAGTGACGTCGGGGTTATTCGGAGCGTCATCAAAGCGGTTTGGCACACCGTCACCATCACGATCGTGATCGAACTGGTCGGCAATACCGTCATGGTCCATATCAGGTTGTTGGTCAACACCGCCTGGTGTTACGTCTTTGGCATTCGGGCCGTTCCACCAGTCCTTGACCGCGTTAACGGCATCACCGCTGTGAGCTAGGCCGTAACCGACACCTGCACCGACGGCGACAGATCCGACACCCCAGGCCAATGCCTTACGACGCTTCACTTGCTCTTGCTTCGTGTCGTGTTCAAAGTCTTCGTTGTATGTGCGCGCGGCAGCACTTACTTTATCGGCGACGGAAGCACCGTCACTTTCTTCAAGATAAACGAGATTTTCGCCATTCTCATCAATAAACGATTCTTCGGCGGTCTGCATGCCACGGTGACGGTCGTTTGAAGCGTAGCCCTTAACAAACCGACTTGCACCGACCGCGACGGCAGCTCCAGCAGCGGCACCAGCGGCACCAAGCAGTAATGCACCACCTGCTCCAACGGCGACACCGACGCCAAAGCCTTTTAATAGTCGCATACCGAAACTACCTTTGTTCATGAATTTCACGAACTTGCCTACTTTTGTACCTTGCAGCTTCTCGGTTGTCAGTTCACGCAAACGACGTTGCTCTTCAAACAAGTAAGCTATGACGATCGCGTTCTTGGTCGTCTCATCATCTTCAGGATTGATACGGCCTTCAAGTTCCAAGATTCCAAGCGCCTGTACTTTGGCATGATAATCGTCGCGCACGGCATCGTGGTCCTTGGTTTTACCGAAAGCACGACCCTGTCGTTTAGCGGATACTGTCGCCCACGACTCACGGGCACCATTGACGTCGAAACGCGCATTTTCCAGTAACGCTTCTTCGTGAAGAGCGTCCATGTCGACAGACGGCTCAGTACCGTTCACGTCTTCAGTATCATTCACATCCGATGTATCTGTGTCCGATTGATTGGCAGATTCATCCGTACCAGCGGTTTCGCCATCAGCAACATGGCGACCACGTGTCGATTCGGTTGGGTATTCGGCAAGTATGCGGCGGAATACCAAGTTACGGGGCGGTACCTCTGCGCCATCCTGTCGGACTAGCCACTCGTCCTCGTCGTACTGAATCACCTGCATATATATGTCTTTGGCCAGTAGATACTGAGCGTGGGCTTCTTCGTCATCGCCGTCAACAATACCGTTTTCAGCCAGCAGTTCGTCAACCTTCCGTTCACGATAGGCTTCGTAATCGCTCTGATCGTCCTCGTGAGTAAACTGTTCCGCCAGTTGAGCGTCGTACCCGACTAATCCGTCAACGAATTCCAATTGAAGCGCCGCAGGTGCGTTCGCGATTACCGGATATCGGCTCGATGATTCGGTTGAGGTGCGTGGCGCGGTTTCAGACATGATTATGGTAACTTTCGTGGTAACGATTAATTATTGGGAATATCTTAGCATAAATAGTATATTAAGTCAATATTCTTATGGATATACTTGACATTTCAACAATAAAATGCTATTATGTTTAACGTATCAAGTTCGAGGTCTTTTGGGAGCTCACTGAAGTACATTGACATCACATCTACCATGTACCAATCAGTGTATTTGTTGGGTAGGGATGAATGACGGTCATATAAACGGTCGCTTTTCCCTACCCGACACTCACTGCAGAAGTGTCGGCAAGGCTACCCCTACCTGGGGATAGAAACTCTTCTTCAAGGAGAATCAGCTATGACGCAGCACACTCGAAAGAGCCTGCTGGCCGGAACCAGCTGGAAGACCGAGTCGGACAACCGACGGGCCGCCAGTCTGGCCGAGGCCGAGCAGAACCGCGGTCAGGCCATGACCGACCTCGTCGTCACCATCGACGACATGAGCGAGGCCATCGCCGAGCGACACGAGAAGCCGGTCGACGCCCTCAACGCCGAGACCGCCTTCCTGAGCCAGTTCCGCGAGATGCTGGTGACCAACGGCGACCGCGTGACCGCGTTCTTCGCCAACGGCTACCAGCAGGCCGGCGCCGACCAGGCGCAGGTCCAGCAGCTCCAGGGACAGGTGCAGTCGCTCACGGCCAGCCAGGACCGTCTGCGGGACGAGGCCCACAACGCGCGCCACCTGCAGGCGCCCGACCACCACCCCCGGGCCGACAACCCCCCCCACCCCCGCCAGCTCGACGAGGCCCAG